>JACCDR010519194.1_pt1 | contig 20854 bp, 17 predicted proteins | sample 7446431 | NCBI WGS metagenome assembly JACCDR01 (sample SAMN15323443, study PRJNA562643) | freshwater metagenome | isolation source: river surface water | place: USA:Blue River Watershed | collected 2017-08-17 | reverse complement strand
TGCTGATGCGCTTCGGCGCGGACGGCTTCGCGCACTTCGGCACGGCCCTCCTCGCGCGCGGCTTCCAGCCGGGCCTGCAGTTCTTCTTCGGAGATGCCGGGCTGCGCCACGACGGCCGGCGTCGCTTCGGCAACAGCAGCAGCGGCAGCAGCCGCTTCAGCCGCCATGGCGGCCTGCGCCGCTTCGGCTGCCTCGGCCGCGTTCATCTTTGCGGCGGCCGCAGCGGCGGCAACGGCATCTTCCGCAGGCGCGTTAGCCTCGGCCGGCGCGCCCTCATTCATTGCTGCCTGTACTGCTTCATCGCTGGCGTCCGATGCCTTGGCAGCCGACACTGCGCCCGCTTCAGGCTCCGCAACTGCGTCGGCATGCTGTTCGGCGGCGATCGCGGCAGCCGCGTTTTCCGCGCCGGCGCCTGCCATGGAGGCAGCGGTATCAACTTGCCCCGCGACGGACTGCGCGCTGGCATCGGATTCGGCAACAGCATTCACGGATGCATCGCCGTGTGCACCGGCGTCGCCATCGGCGCTGAAACCGGCGGCAGCCTGTGCCTGCGCAGCGACGAAATCGCCGGCAGCGGATTCTTCAGCGGCGAATTCATTCCCCGCATCCATCCAGTCGGCCTGGAACTCGTGCATCTCGCCGGCAGCCGGGTCTTCGATTGTCTGCTCGCGGAACGCGTGTACCGGGTTGGCCGTCGCGACCGAGTCGAAAATGAACGTGGCGTCAGCGCGCTCGTCACGCTGCTCGACGAAGGTCTCGACCTTCTTCTCGAGCAGGTTCTGGATCGCGAACGGATTCGATACCGGATCGAACATCCGGTTCGGCATCCATTCCTTGCGCCCGCGCGCTGCTGTCTGCGTATTAGACAAAGTCCGCTCCGCCCGAAGCCAGGATCAGCTCGCCCTTTTCGGACAGCTTTCGTGCCTGGCGCATGATCTTCTTCTGCGCATCTTCCACTTCGGTCATGCGCAGCGGGCCCTTGGCTTCCATATCGTCGAGGAACATGCCGCGCGCACGGCTGGACATGTTGTCGAGGAACTTGTTCTTGACTTCTTCGGTGGCGCCCTTGAGCGCAATCATCAGCTGGTCCGGCTCGACCGCGCGCATCAGCGCCTGGATGCCGCGGTTGTCCACCGCCGCCAGGTTCTCGAAGCTGAACATGTTGTCCTGGATGCGCAGCGCGAGGTCTTCGTCGATCTGGCCCACGCCCTGCAGGATCGAGGATTCGAGTTCGACCTTGGTGAAGTTCATGATCTTCGCCGCCGCCTTGACGCCGCCGAAGCTCGACGACGAGGCCGACGCGTTGCTGGAGAACTGCTTCTTCATGATCGATTCCAGCTCTTCCATTGCCGACGGCTGGACGGTGTCGAGGCTGGCGACGCGCTGCACGACTTCGGCGCGCGATTCTTCCGGCAGGAAGCCCAGCACATCGGCCGCGACTTCGGATTCCAGCACCGACAGGATGATGGCGGTGACCTGCGGGTGTTCGCCGCGGATCATTTCAGCGATGGCGCGCGCATCCATCCATTGCAGGATCTCCAGGCCGCGGCTGGCGCGGTTGGGCATGATGCGCGACAGCACCGACGCGGCCTTGTCCGGACCGAGTGCGCGCTTGAGCACGGTTTCGACGTATTCGGTGGTGCCGAGCGAGAGGCTGGTCTGCTTCTTCAGCATGTCGACGAACTGGTCGAGCACGACGTTGACGGCTTCCTGCGACATGTCGGCCACCGACACCATCGCTGCGCCCAGTTCCTGCACTTCCTTCGGGTCCAGGTAGCTGATGATGTTCGACGCCAGGTCTTCGCCCAGCAGCAGCATCAGCACGGCGGCACGCTGCACATTGGTGATCTCTGCCAGCTCTCGGCGGAGATCGTCGGTCATCACTACGCTATTTTCATCGGCCATGGTCAACCTCGATTTTCTTTCTTGCTTGCTGCATTACTGTTGCGGCCCTTGCCGCGTGATTCATCGCCTTACTTCTTCTTGCCGGCGTCGACAGCGCCCCTGAGCATGTTCTTCACCATCAGGACCACGCGGCCCTTTTCCTTCTCGGTGAGGAATTTCATCAGGATCAGCTTGTCGTCGTAGCTTTTGGCATCCGACAGCATATCGGTCGGCAGCGCCACTTTCTTTTTCGGCTTGAACTTCTTCTTCATCGCCTCCAGGTCCTGCTCGCCCTCGGCCGGGGCTGCGCCGGCGGCCGGCGCAGCAGCAGGTGCTGCGGCTGCTGGTGCTGCCTTCCTGGCCACCGGTGCCACCGCGCCTGCGGCTGCAGGTTTGGCGCCGGCAGCCGGAGCCGCCGTCTTCGCCGCGACCGGCGCTGCGGGCTTGGCCGCTGCTGCAGCCTTGGTGGCTGCTGCTGCCGGTGCTGCAGGCTTGGCAACTGCGGGTACGCCCGGCTTCGCTGCTGCCGCAGCAGGCGCCACTTTCGGTACCGCCGGCCTGGGCGCTGCGGGCGCTGCCGCTTTCTGTGGTTCTGCCATTGCTGTTTCCAATCAATTAAAAATGCTGTCTGCTACCGTTGCTGTCGCCGTCGTGCCCGCTCAGTTGCGGACCATGTTCTTCAGCACCAGCGCCACGCGACCCGATTCCTGCGACACCAGCATGCGGATCAGCGCAACCTTGTCATCATAGCTGTTGGCGGTGTCGAGCATGTCGGCGGTGAAGCTGGGCTTCTTCGGCTTCATGGCCTGCATGCGGGCACGCAGTTCTTCCATGCTTTCGCCTTCTTCGAGCTCGACTTCGCCCTCGGCCAGTTCGGACTCTTCGTCGTACTCGCCCTCTTCGCCTTCTTCGTACTCTTCACCCTCGGCGGCAGCGGCGGCTTCGGCGGCGGCGGCTTCCTGGGCCAGCGCCAGTTGCGCAGCTTCTTCGGCGACGCGGGCTTCTTCGGCAATCCGCGCTTCCTCGGCAGCTTTCGCTTCTTCAGCCGCCTTGGTTTCCATTTCCAGCTTCATCGCTTCAGCAGCCTTGGCTTCGATCGCGGCAACCTCTGCCGGGGTCGGGCCCGGCGGCGGCAGGATCTGCTGGGTGATCGTCGGGCCCTTGACCATCGGACGCACCACGGCCAGCAGGAAGACGATGATCACGAGCGCTGCGATGCCGATCTTGATGAAGTTCTGGATGTCGGAGTTCGCATACCAGGGCTTCGGTGCTTCCGGTGCCAGCGTCTCGAAGCGGGCCGGTGCGACGGTGACAATGTCGCCGCGCTCGGCGTTGTAGCCCACGGCGCTGCGCACCAGGTTCTGCATGCGCTCCAGTTCCTCGGCCGTATACGGCACGGTCGTCGGTGCACCCGGCTTGGCATCCGCCGAGATCGGTGCCGCACGTTCGGCCACCACGACAGCCACGCTCAGTCGCGAAATGGTGCCAAGCGAATTCTTCACGTGACGAACGGTACGGTCCATTTCGAAGTTACGGGTCGACTTGGTGGTCGTGATCTCGTTGGTCGCCGGCTTTTTCTCGTCGGTGTTGGTGTTCTTGGTCAGGTCGGCATCCGGCGGCGGCGAGTTGGTCATCGCACCCGGGATACCTTCCGGATCGAGCTTGTACTTGCGCTCGGTGGTCAGCGCTTCGGAACGGGGCTTCACGCCCTTGTCGTTGTTGTCGAAGTCTTCGGTGGTGGTCTCGACCTGGTTGTAGTCCAGCGTCAGGTTGACCTGTGCCTGGATCGCGGCTTCGCCGACGACCGGGCCCAGCAGTTCCATCACGCGGTTCTTGTAGGTCTCTTCAGTGCGCTGCTTGTGCTGCATCTGCGCGACCGTCAGGCCCATCGCTTCGTCCACCGGATTGTCGGCGGTCAGCAGGTTGCCCTGGTCGTCGACCACGGACACGTTCTCGGGCGTGAGGTAAGGCACCGACGACGACACCAGGTGCACGATCGCCTTCACCTGCGGCGTCGACACGCCACGGCCGGCGTGCGGCGTGACGACCACCGACGCCTTCGGGGTCGCACGTTCACGCACGAACACGGATTGCTTGGGCAGCGCGAGGTGAACGCGCGCCGCCTTGATGGTGGAGATCTGCATGATCGAGCGCGACAGTTCCTGCTCGATCGCGGTGTTGTACTGCACCTGCTCCATGAACTGGCTGGTCGTCATCGACGACTTGTCCTTCAGCGACTCCATGCCGATCGGCTGGGCTTCCTTCGGGATGCCCTGGCCGGCCAGGAAGATGCGCGCCTCATGATAACGAGCTTCAGGCACGGTGATCTGGCCGCTGCTGGTATCGACCTTCGGCTTGAAGTCGCCGGCCTTCAGTGCCTCGAGCGCTGCCTGTTTGTCGTTCTCGGTCATGCCCGGCATGATCGGACGGTAAGGCGCGGTCTGCGTCACCTGGAAGGAAGCGGCAGCGATGATCAGGATGAGCAGGATCGCCATCGGAATCAGAGCGCGACGAACGGCTTGCTGGCGCAGCACGCCGTCCATCCATTGCTTGAACTGGCCGAAGCCGCCCGCAACGCCCTGCATCGTGGCCGGCAGCGGATTCCCGCCTCCACCGACGGTAGGGATCGGCAATGCACCTGCGCCCGGGGCACCGGCTGGTGCGCCCTGGGACATTGCGGGTGGCATGCCACCGTTGTTCATCATTGCTTCGGCCATGGTCTGCTCTCTGGTCGGTATCTGCTATCGATATCGGATTTCGGTTCCTGAACTCGCTGCCTGGTCATCAGACCGGCATGTTCAGGATGTCTTCGTACGCTTTCAAAACCTTGTTGCGGATCTGCAGGGTCGCTTCAAAGGCCAGCGAGGATTTCTGCATCGCCAGCACGACGTCGGTCAGCGGCACGTCTTCGCCGCGGTCATACGCCTGGCGCAGCTCGCTTGCCTGCTGCTGGACATCGTTGGTCTTCACCACCGCATTGGCGATCGCTTCGCCGAAGGTCGGCTTGCCGACCTCGGGCGTGGGCGGCGTCATCACCGCCGGCGTGTTGCGGCCGGTCGAATCGATCTGGTGCTGGCGCAGCGTGGCCAGCATCGAATCGATGTTGGTCTGGTTGATCCGGTTCATCATGTGCGTACCCCTTCAGCGTTTCAGGCGGCGGCCATCGCCGGCATGCCGCGCTCGCGGAACTGCGCCATCTTGTAGCGCAGCGAACGCGGGCTGATGCCCAGCTTGGCAGCCGCTTCATTGCGGTTGCGGGTGGTTTGGATCGCGGCCATGATGGCCTGGTATTCACTGCTCTTGACGGCGCTCGACAGGTCTTGCACGCCGCTCGGCTGCGTCATTGCCGGGAACTTCATCGCGGCGGGCGAGAAATGCGGAACCATCGTCATGGCCGGCTGCGACATCGCCATGCCCTGCATCGCGTCGTGGCCCATCAGGGAGGCAGCGGCCGGTGCGGCGATGGCGGTCGCCATCGGTGCGGCATCGACTTCGTCGAACATCAATTCGTTCTCGGTGATCGTGTCGCCATTGCAGAGGACCAGCGCGCGCTGAACCACGTTCTGCAGCTCGCGCACATTGCCGGGCCAGGGATACGCTTGCAGCAGTTCTGCTGCGCGCGGCGCCAGTTGCACCGTGCGATCGGCCGGACCGAACTTGTTCAGGAACTGCATCACCAGCGGCAGGATGTCGCCCGGACGCTCGCGCAGCGGCAGCACCGACAGCTTGAAGGCACTGATGCGGAAATACAGGTCTTCGCGGAATTCACGGTTGATGATGGCTTCGCGCAGGTCCTTGTTGGTCGCTGCGACGAGGCGGATATCGAGGTCGATCTGCGCCTGGCCACCGAGGCGGGTGACCTTGCGGTCCTGCAGAACGCGCAACAGCTTGGTCTGCAGGTGATAAGGCATCTCGGCGATTTCATCGAGGAAGATGGTGCCGCCATTGGCTTGTTCGAACAGGCCGCGATGCTCTTTCAGCGCGCCGGTGAAGGCGCCCTTCTCGTGGCCGAACAGCAGGTCTTCAATCAGGTTCTCCGGCAGCGCCGCGCAGTTCAGCGCAACGAAGGGGCCGTTGCGACGCGGCGACGCATCGTGCAGCACGCGGGCCAGCACTTCCTTGCCGGCGCCGGTCGGGCCGACGATCAGTGCCGACACCTGGGTCTGTGCCACGCGGCGGGCGAGTTCGAGCAGGTGCTGGCTGTTCGGATCGACGAACACAAAAGTCTGCGGGCCGGCCTTGGCGACTTCGGCACGCTTCGGGGCCTGGGCCAGCGCATCGCGCCAGGTGCCTTCGGTCCAGTCATCGGCAGCGACCACGTGATAGGCGCCGCGGCGCATCGCGTCGATGCCCAGCGCGAAGGCATTGCGATCGACGCGGCACAGTACCGGAATCGCATGGCCGAAGGCTTGGGTCAGCTTCTTCACTTCTTCCAGCAGGCCGGTGTCGCCCATCAGGCGGATCACCACCAGACGCGCACGTGCCAGGCCTTGCTTGAGATCGTCGAGCGTCGAGACCGGCAGCAGCTGCAGGCCGGCAGCTTCCAGCTGCGCGCGCTCGAGCGGGCCGACCGCCGATTTCGGGTCGAGCCACAGGGCCGAATGGGAAGTTTCGATTGGAGCCATCACTTTGGTTGCCTCGGGAAAACTTTTGGACGGTTTCCTCTTAGCAATCCGTGTGCCAATCCAATCAGCGAGGATTCATGCGGGTTTTCGGGGGGAGTGTCGGAATCGGCAGGGCTTTGCCGGGGGGAGGAAAGGCTCGGCCGGGTGGCAAGCAGACGGAAAGTCGACAGCAAGGAATTGCCGCCACAGCGGCAAGAATTTTCCTATTTTGCAGTCTTGTCGATGAAGAAAGTTAAATATTTGTTAAATTCCGGCTTGCCGCTCGCTGCCGGCCTGACTATCCTGACCTGACTTAGCCAAGCTTAGCTAACCCAGACGGAGGCCGGCGTGAAAATGATCAACATCCACGAGGCGAAGACGCAATTGAGCAAACTGATCGAGATCGCCGAAGGCGGCGAGGAAGTCACCATCGCGAGGGCTGGCAAGCCGGTGGTAAAGCTGGTTCCGTACAAGCCCTTGAAACGAGATCGCAAACCGGGTGCGTTGAAAGGCAAGCTATGGATCAGCGATGATTTCAACGAGCCTTTGCCGGACGATATCCTGGCTTTCTTCGAAGGGAAGACCGATGAAGATCCTGCTTGATACGCACATCTACATCTGGTGGCTGATGGAATCCACACGTCTCAGCGAGGCGGCACGGCGGATGATCCGAACTGCCGATGAGGTCTATGTGAGTACCGCATCGCTGTGGGAGGCCGCCATCAAGTCGACAACGGGCAAGCTCGAGGCTGACATCGAAGATTTGCGTCTCCAGATAGAGAGAAACAATTTTCGCGTTCTGCCAGTCGACGAGACTCACGTATGCACTGTCGCCAGACTTCCACTGCTTCATAAAGACCCGTTCGATCGCATGTTGGTCGCTCAGGCGCTGACGGAACCGCTACACCTGATGACCGGCGACCGTCGTCTGCCGCAATACACCTCACTGGTCGAGCTGGTCTGACTTGGGAAAGCTTCAGGTAGTTATTCCGGACAGTCCCGGTAGCCACTCTTGATGCACAGCGCCGCCTGCTGCAACGCCGCCGATTTTTCCGGCTCGCGCAGGCCGCGCTCCGCACGGGTCAGCAATGCCTGCGCCTGGCTTTCGCCGTTCTGGCGCGCGACCTCGGCCCAGACCAGGGCCTTGTACGGCTCGCTGCGCCAGCCCTCGCCGCTCAGGTACAGCGACGCCGCCATCAGCTGCGCGGACGCATGCCCTTTCCTTGCGGCCTTCAGGTACCAGGACAGCGCCAGCGCGGAATCGCGCCGGGCGCCTGTGCGCAGGCATTCGCCGCTCATGTATTCGGCATCGGTGTAGCCGGCATTGGCCGCCGACTCGAACCACTTGCAGGCGAGCTCCGTGTCTTGCGCGACGCCCTGCCCCTGGTAGTAGAAAGTGCCGAGGTTGTATTGCGCAGCCGGCAGCCCGCCGTCGGCCGCCTTGCGGTACCAGGCCAGCGCTTCGTTCAGGCTACGGGGCACGCCGAGGCCGTGTTCGTACAGGTAAGCGAGATTGTTTTGCGCGCGGGTGTCGCCCTCTTCGGCGGGCTTCTTCAGGGCGCGGGCCGCAGTCGCGTAGTGACCGCGTTCGATCGCCTTCATCGCCGCCGACAAGGTCGCCTGGGCAGGTGCGCACAGCACCAGCAGCAGCGACAAGGCGACGAGGGATCTCATGCGAATTTGCGGGCGGGCTGGGCAGCCTCCGGAGAGACCCCAGCGGGCAGGGTTTTTTGCAGGAAGCCGCGGCAGCGCGAACCATCGGCGCGCAGCACTTCCAGCGAGGGGGCGATGCGGCTCTTGAAGCCCATCAGCTTGCATTGGTAGGGAAGCTTCGGGTCCCAGCTGACGGCGAAGTGCCGGCACTGCCAGCCGTTCGGCGCGCCTTCAGGCAGAGAAGGAGTCGGAGCGTTCATTCCTTTTCGCGTTTCTTTTTTTGGTAGTCAAACCAGGCACGGGTGCCGGCAGCGGCCAACACCAGCGCCAGGAAGATCGCACCCAGCAAGCCCTGGAAAAATTCGCCCAGTGTCATGCCCGTCGGCAGGAAGCGTTCCGGCCGCAGCACAACGGCGACCAGCAGCATTGCCAGCACGATCAACACGATGCGTAACAAGCGGAAGGAAGGCCGCTTGCGTAAATCCGTCATGGTCTCCTCGCGTCACACGATATGACAGCGCTATTGTGTCACAGCGAGGCCGGGGCGGCAGGCTGGCGCCCGCCCTCCCCGTTCATTGCTTTAGCCGCCCAGCAGCTTGAGCACGGTCTGCTGGCTGGTGTTGGCCTGGGCCAGCACCGCAGTCGCCGCCTGCTGCATGATCTGGGTCTTGGCCAGTTCGGTCGATGCCAGCGCATAGTCCGCATCTTCGATCTGGCTGCGCGACGCCGACAGGTTGGTCGACACGTTGGACAGGTTCGTGATCACGTGCTCGAGGCGGTTCATCACCGCGCCCATCGTTGCACGGGTCGCATTGACCTTGTCCATCGCATCGTCCAGCAGGGACAGCACGGCATTGGCGCCCTCGCGGGTGTTGATGCGGGTGCGGCGGTCTTCGACGTTCAGGTCCACGTCACCGGTGATTTCGCCGGTGATGGTGCCGTTCTTGCCGAAGTCGGCCAGGTCGATCGTGATGTACTGGTTGGCCGATGCGCCGACCTGGAAAGCCAGGCGACCAACGCGCGGCGGATCCATGTCTTCGCTGGCACGGCCACCGAACAGGCCTTCCTGGAAGCCCAGTGCGGCGAAATTGCCATCGGAACCGAAGCCCTTGTCGCCGACCGAGATCTCGAACGGCTTGCCGGTCGCTTTCAGCTTGTCCAGCTGGTCCGACGGCGGCGCGCCTTCCGGCGACGGCAGCTTAGGCAGCAGGGCCGGGTCAGAGACCAGACGCACGGTGCTGTACAGGGTGCGAGCCTCGGTCGAGGTCGCGCTGCCGCCCGGGATGCCGGTGATGTCATTGTTGCCGAAGCTGTTCGGGGTCACCGTCGCCAGCGACAGGGTCGCGCTCGACGAAGTCGTGGTGGCTGCGCCGCCCAGCTTGAACGGTGCGCCGGCGATCTTCGAGGTGATCTCGACGTTGGTGCCGTTGATCGAGACTTCGATGTTCTGCAGTGCCTTCGGTGCGGTCTCGTTGCCGATCGCAGCATCGATCGCGGACTTCAGCGAGGTCGCCAGGCCAGCCAGCGTGGTCGCGCCAGCGGTGGTGGTGATGGTCTTGCCGTTGATGTTGACGCTCACGGTCTCGGTGGCCGCAATGGTGCCGCCGAGAGTGATACGCGACACCTGCTTGGCTGCGCCGCCCTTGTCGAGGCCGAAGCTGGCAGCCGACACATCCTTCTGGTTGGAGTCGAACCAGACCGAGAAATTGCGGCCGTCCGATTCCAGCGTCACGCCGCTGCCATTGTCCGATGCGGTCACGCCATGCTGGCCGGTGCGCGCATTGATCGCGGCGACAACCTTTTCACGGCGGGCAGTGCCCGTCTCGTCCTGCAGGAACACCACCGGAACGGTGGTGCCGTTGATGTACAGGGTGTAGGTGGTGCCGCTGGCCGAGGTGATCGGCAGCGAGGTTTCGGTATTCAGGCCCTTGCTGACCACCGGGTTGGCCAGTGCACGCACGCCGGTTTCGTGGCTCGATGCATTGATGGCGGCGGCAATCGCAATCGCCGAGGCGCTCGGGTCGCTGCTGGCGGCCACCGACGTCGACTTGTCGTCATCGGCAGTCGTGGTTGCGCGGATCTTGATGCCGTTGATCATCAGATCATCGACATTCAGCGGCTTGGCCTTCGACGACTGGTTTTCCGTCACGCTCGCGGTCGAGATGGTGCCGGTCGCAGTCGCGCCCTTGTTCACCGACAGCGTGTACGGCGTGCCGGCCTTGGCGGCAGTCAGCAGGATCTCGTCCTTGGTGCGGCCCGCCGAAGCGGTCACGCCCAGGGTCGTGTTGTTGTTGATCAGCGTGATCAGGTCGTCACGTTCGGCCTGCGGCGTGCTGGCTGCGCCAGGGGCCGTCGTGGTGAACGTGGTGCCATTGATCGTGATCGAGTAGGTATCGGTCGAACCGACAGCGCCGCCCAACACCACCGATTCCACTTGCGCAACCGGTGCATCGACGGTGTCGCGCGGGAAGGTGTTGAACACCGACTCGTTTTTCGTGAAGTTACCTTCGATCAGGCCGGTACGCTTGATGTCGCCGGTGGTGGCGCTCGAGATCACGACCGGGGTCGGGATCTTCGATTCCAGCGAGTAGGTACCGCTGTGCACGCCTTCACGCAGGCCGATGCGTTCGCCGAACAGGTCGGCGCTGACGCCGGCTGCCGGTTCGAAGCGCACTTCGATGTTGCGGCCGTCGGCCGCCAACAGCGTGACGCCCTTCGAGTCGTAGCCGGTGTCGATCGCCTTCACGCCGGTCTTGGCCGAAATCTGGTTGATCGCATCCACCACTTGCTGGCGGGTGGCGCGGGTATTGTTGAGCACCGACGAAATGTCAGCCGATGCGTAACCGTTGATGAAGACAGTGCCGCTGACCGACGATGACGCGCTCATCGCGCGACCGGTGAACACGTTCTCGTTCACTTTCGCATAGACGCCGGTGCCCGGACGCATGGTCGTGAATTCCTGCGTGGTGTCGACGATCGCCGACATGCCGGTGGTACCCGGCAGCACTTCGGTCTTCGCCACATTGCGCTCGGCGACCGGGAAATCGATGGAGATGGTCGAACCGCCCGGTGCGTAATTGATCACGCGACCCGACGATGCGCCAAAGGCGGAGCTGTTGCGCAACGCCTGGGCAATCTTGGACGCCGCCAGCACCGAGGTGTTCTCTGCCGAGGTCAGCTGGATCGCGACGCCACCGACCGTGATGGTGCCGGTGCTTGGCACGCCGGTCAGCGTGATGGTCTGCGATTCGCCGACGGTGACGCCGGTGGTCGAGGCCATGCGGTTGATCGCCGCTGCTTTCGCAATGGCCGAACCGGCGGCATTATTGACCGGCGAGAAAGGATCGTCTTCCGCATACGACGCACCGATATCGATGCCATTGATGCGCAGGTCACCAGCGCGCAGCGCCGGGATGCTGCCTTCAACCGACACGGCCATGCCGACGGCGCGGCTCGTGAACGGTTCGACATTGCCTGCCGAATCCTTGAAGGTATAAGTGAGGTCTTGCGAGATGACCTGGCTGTTGTTGCCCGTCGTCGCGCTGAAGACCACGGTGCCGCTGGCCGCATTCGCGGTACCGGTCAGCGCGATGGTCTTGCCATCCACGGTCTGGAACGACGCAGACACCGCGCCTGCGGCGTCAACGCTGAAGTTCAGCGCGCCGCTCTTCAGGTAGGCGCCATTGCTGGTGAAGCTTTCATCCGAGGCAGTGATCGCATCGCGCAGGGTGCTGACGGACTTGGACACGCCGGTCGCGCCGACGTCGACATTGATGTCGGCCTGGTCGCCATCGCTGGGACCGTAGGTAATCTTGAGAACGCCAGGCGTCGCCGTTGTTTCGAGCGTGCGACCAGACGTGTTCGGATCGAATGCCGGGTCGGCACGCAGCGTGGTGATGATCTTGTCGGTGAAGGTCGTCAGGCTGGCTGCGTCTGCCGCAGTGATCGTCACATCCACACCGCCGACCTTGATGACGCCGGTATTGGGCGTGCCGGTGAACGTCACCTGCTGCACTTCGCCAGCAGCCGCGCCGGCGACGGTACGCACGGTCGTCGGGCTGATGAACACGTCGCCGGTCTGGCCGACCGATGTCGTCTTGTAGACAGGCATCTCGCCGACGCGCTCGCCTGCCGTGCCGTTCAGCACCGGGAAGCCGTTCCACTCGGTGGACTCGGAGATGTGGACCATTTCCGCTTTCAGCTGCTGGAACTCGAGGTCCAGGTAGCTGCGCTGGGCATTGTCGTTGGTATCGTTGACTGCCTGGATCGCGAGTTCGCGCATCCGCTGCATCATGTCCGTGATCTCGTTCGTCGCGCCTTCGGCGGTCTGGATCAGGTTGATGGCGTCGCCCGCGTTCCTCACGGCCTGATTCAGGCTGCGAATCTGGTGGGTCATCCGGGTCGAGATCGCCATGCCGGCCGCGTCGTCGGCTGCGGAATTGATCCGCTTGCCGGTCGACAGCTGTGCCATTGCCTTGGACATCGTCCCTTCCGTGCGTTTCAAGGCCGACTGTGAATACAGTGCCTTAACGTTGGTGTTGATGACTGCCATGCTCGTTTTCTCCTTCCGGCGTCTTGAGCTTGCTTGTTCTGCTGCGGACCCTATGTCCGCCTATGCAGCCAGATATGCAAACGCCGTGCCAGATTAAAAACTACAATTAATTCAATGACTTACAAATTACCGCTGCTGTTATTTTCATCAGCGCAATTGGGTGCGGCAATTTTTGTCGGCTTTCCGGCAGGCTTTTGCCACCGGTTTGCCACCCCTTTGCCGCTCCTCCACCGCTCCGGCTGATTACCTGATTGGCAATCAGCGCTGGACCGCGCGAAGGCCCAGGGCGCTCGCCAGCGCGTCGTATTCCTTCAGCAGTTCCGGGTGGCTCGGGAAAATCGCCAGCGCGGTGCCGCAGACTTCGAAGGCTTCCGCCAGGTCGAGGTTGCAACGCAGCGAACGAATCAGCATCGAGTAAGTAAAGACAGTCGCGCCGTCGACCTGCATATCAATCAGCTGCTTGAGCAGATCGACTGCTTGCGGCCAGTCTTCGCGCACCACCGCCAGCAGGCTGGTGATCGCGAGGATGTCTTCGCTTTCCGGATACAGCGCCAGGCCCGCATCGCCGAGTGCATACGCCAGGGCGTCACGACCCTCACCCATCAATGCCTGGATCGCGGTGCGGAATTCTTCCGGCGCGAAGCGCGACATTTCGGTAGCGCTGAAGGACTGGCCCTTCTCGGCGAGGTTGATCATGACTTGGGCGAGGTTTGCCATTGTTCTGCTCCTGTTCACATGAAGTGTTGCGATGGAATTCGTGCCGGTACATCGACATGGAAGGCGATGCGAGCGGTCTTGCCGGGGGGATTTAGCAAAAGCGATGCCAGACGTTTCGTCGACGGCCGAGTGCAGCACGTGCACGCGTGACGCACACATCACTTCTATAGATGAGGCACAAGCGCTTCGCTGAAAATCACGCGCCCTGCCCTCAGAACACGCAGAGAATCGGGTCCATCAGACGCGATGGAAACCGCCAGGTGGCAAGTCTTTGCCACTGCGGACAGCGCTGGCCGCTAAAGCGGCAGATACCTTGCCGCCTTGCGCTTGTCGGCGGTTCGACAGGCTCAGGCATGCTTAATGCTAATTGGCATCACACCCAATAGCACGCGTGTCCGCACGCACCTGCCGGAATAAAAACATGACGACTCTGCAGACCTTTGAATTCACCACACTGAGCGCTCCCGCGCCGACGCTGATCGAAACGACCAGCTTCCAGGACGCTTTGAAATGGCATCAGCAAGGCCAGCTGCAGCGCGCCGAAGCCGGCTACCTGGCCATCCTTGACGAAGACCCTGATCATCCGGAAGCGGGCTACCTGCTCGGCCTGCTGGCCAAGCAGACTGGCCGCGCCGCGATGGCCATCCGCCTGATCGAACCTTATCTGCGCGCGCATCCTAACGACGCGAAGGCCATGTCCATCCTCGCCCTCGCCCACTTCGACCAGCAAGACTATGCGGCTTGCGCTGCACTGCTCGAACAGGCGCTGAAGCTCAATCCGCAGGCGGCCAATACCCATTACAACCTCGGCCAGGCCTATCAGGCGATGGACGAGCAGGCACTGGCGCTGCAGGCATACGAAGCCGCGGTGGGCCTCAACCCGAATTACGTGCAAGCCCTGTCAGGCGCAGCGATGGCGGCTCGGGCATTGAAAGATTATTCGAAGGCCGTGACGCGCCTCGAAGCGGCCATCGTGCTGGAGCCGATGAATGCCGAGCTGCATTTCCAGTACGGAAACCTGATGTCGGACCTTGGCTACATCGACGATGCGCTGCATGCGTATGGCGCAGCGCACGCGATCAATAACAAGCACCTGCCGACGCTGGTCAACCTCGCCGGCCTGTGCCGCGACCTCGACCAGATCGACGAAGCGCTGCAGCTCTATGACTGCGCGCTGGACATCGATCCTGCGCATCCGGAAGCCAATTACAACAAGGCGCTGGCGTTGTTGTCCGACATGCGCTTCGCCGAAGGCTGGACATTGTTCGAGCGTCGCCTCGACAGCAAGGAAACCCGGAAAAAATTCGTTGGCCCGGCCACCTCGCTGGGTGTGCGCACCTGGCAGCCGGGACAGCGCTCCGAATCGCTGCTGGTGATCGCCGAACAAGGCCTGGGCGACCAGATCTTCTTCGCGTCCATGCTCGACGAGCTCGCCGCCGATGCGCCCGGCGCCACCGTCTGCGTCGACAGCCGCCTGGTGCCTCTGCTGCAGCGTTCGTTCACCTCGCTGCGCTTCATCGATGCGACGCAAATCAACCCGCACGACTACGATGCGCAAATCCAGCTGGGCAGCCTCGGCCTTCATTACCGCGCGAGTGCCGAAGCACTGGCCAACGTGCGCTCGCCCTTCCTTGCCGCCGACAAGGGACGCAGCGCCGAACTGCGCCAGCGCATGCGTGGCGATCGCGGCAATGGCCGCCTGGTTTGCGGCCTGTCGTGGATCAGCAAGAACGCCGACCACGGCGCCGACAAGAGCCTGACGCTGGAAGACCTGCTGCCCGTGCTCGGCATGCAGCACATCGATTTCATCGACCTGCAATATGGCGATACCCGTGCCGAGCGCGCGCAATGCCGCGAACGCCACGGCATCGACATCGGCAAGCTCGACGATATCAATTGCAGCGATGACATCGACGGCCTCGCCGCGCTGATCGATGCCTGCGACCTCGTGCTGACCGTCTCCAATACCACCGCCCATCTGGCCGCTGCGCTCGGCAAGCCGACCATCGTGATGCTGCCCGACACGCCGGCGCAATTCTGGTACTGGCATCGTCATGTGCTGACGACACCCTGGTATCCGTCGGCACGCCTGTTCCGCAAGTCGGATACCGGAAGCTGGGACCAGGTGATCGATGCCGTCGCACTGACGCTGGCTGCGTCGGCCTGACATGGATGTGGCACTGAACAAGGAACCGGCATCGCCGTTGCAATCGGCGCAGTCGCACATTGCCGCCGGCCGCCATGCGCAAGCACTGGCGGTGCTGGACGCGATGCTTGCGAAGGACGAGCGCCAGACGCAAGCCTGGGTGCAGCGCGCGCTGGTGATGATCCTCCTCGGCCACGACGAGGAAGCGCTGGCCTCGGCCGATCGCGCGCTGGCGCTGGCGCCGCGCGACCCGAATGCGCATTCCTATCGAGGCAGCGCGCTGATGCAGCTGAACCGTCCGCAGGAAGCGCTGGCCGCCTATGAACAGCTGGCCAAACTGGCGCCCAAGGCTGCCGTAGCCCACTACAACTGCGCCAATGCGCTGCGCCGTCTCGCCCGCTGGCAGGAAGCCGCGGACAGCGTCGCACACGCACTTGAACTGCAGCCGGAATATCCGGATGCATGGAGCCTGGCCGGCCTGATCGCCAAGGCGATCGGCGAACGCGACCAAGCCCTCGCCTGCTATGACCAGGCACTGGAGCTCAATCCGCAAGCGGCCGATGCTCGCTGCAACCGCGGCCAGCTCTTGTTAGCCGCCGGCGACTTCGCGCACGGCTGGGACGATTATGAGTGGCGCCACCAATGGGACGTGGCCATCCGCATGGGCCAGTCGAAGTCGGTGCCGCAACTGGCACCGCCCTGGCAAGGCCAGCCGCTGGAGCGTCCGCTGCTGGTGGTGCCCGAACAAGGACTCGGCGACCAGATCTTCTACGCTGGCATGCTGGCCGACCTGTCGCTCGTCGCGCCCGGCGCCACTGTCTGCGTGGAGCCCCGTTTGCAGCCCTTGCTGGCACGCTCTTTCGAACAGCTGAACTTCACCTCGCCCGAGGCCATCGATGTGCAAGACTGCATCGCCACCGGCCGCTACGGTGCGCAGATCCACATCGGCAGCCTGGGCCGCTTTTTCCGGCGCGATGCCGAAGGCATGGCGCGCATCACTGCGCGCTACCTGAAGGCCGATGCAAAGCGCAGCGCCGAATTGCGCGCGCGGCTGGACCCGAACGCGAAGCTGCGCGTGGGACTGTCATGGGTCAGCAAGAATGCCGAATTCGGCCGCGACAAAAGCCTGACGCTGGAAACGATGATGCAGCTGCTGGTGCAGCCGGGCATGGAATTCATCGACCTGCAGTACGGCGATACCTCAGAAGAGCGCAAACACCTCGCCGACTGCCATGGCATCAGCGTGCGCAAGTTCGACGACATCGACAACTTCAACGACATCGACGGCCTGGCAGCCCTGATTGCTGCCTGCGACATCGTGTTGACCATATCGAACACGACCGCCCATATCGCCGCTGCGCTCGGCAAACCGGTGCTGATCATGCTGCCCGAGAGCCCGGCGCTGTTCTGGTACTGGCACCGCGACATCAGCGGCAGCCCCTGGTATCCGACCGCCGTGCTGCTGCGCCAGTCGCGCGCCGGCGACTGGGCCGATGTCATCAACACCGCGACCGCCGCGCTGAGCGAATTCGCACGCGCCAGCCAGCAGTGACGCCCTGACGAATACCCGACGTGAAGCCCGCAATGAAACAAGCGATGACGCGCCCGCTTACGGCTGCTGCCGCTGCCAGGGCGCGCACGCTGTTTGGCGAAGGCATGGCGCGTCACCAGGCGGGCGCCCTCGCTGATGCGCAGGCGCTGTATCGCCAGCTGCTCAAGCTGGTGCCGGGCCAGCCGGATGCGCTGCACATGCTGGGCGTCAGTGAATTCCAGTTGGGCCGTCCGGCGGATGCCGCGCGCCTGATCGCGCAGGCGCTTGCCGCTGCACCGGGCAATGCGCTGGCCCACTTCAACCATGGCAATGCGCTACAGGCGCAGGGCCGGCTGGAGGATGCGCGCCGCGCCTTCGAGCGCGCACTGCAACTCGAGCCCGGCAATGCCGATGCGCTGATGAACCTGGCCAATGTGCTGAAGGAACAGAACGACATCGCCAGCGCCGTGGCTGTCTATGACCGCCTGCTGGCGCTCCAGCCGGACCACGCATACGCGGCCTACAACAAGGCCATCGCACTGCTGACCCAGCATCAGTACACCGAAGGCTGGCCGCTGTATGAAAGCCGGCGGCGCTGCGACGATGCCCCACGCATCGGCACGGCGCAGCCACGCATCGCGCCCGACTGGCAAGGCCAGCCGCTCGCGGGCCCGCTGCTGGTACTGCCCGAACAAGGCCTGGGCGACCAGGTGTTCTATGCCGGCATGCTGGCCGAGTTGGTCGCTGCGGGCATCACCGTCATCCTGTGCGCGGAAGCGCGGCTGTTGCCGCTGTTCCGGCGCTCGTTCCCGCAACTCACCTGTATCGCACGCGCCGACCCCGGACAACTGGGCAGCACGCTGCCGCAACCGGCGGCGCAGATCCTGATCGGCAGCCTCGGCCAGTACTATCGCAGCGAGCGCGCAGCGCTGTCGCGGGTGCGTTCGCCCATCTTGCTGGCCGACCCGCAGCGCACGGCCGTGCTGCGTCAACAGCTGTCCCGGCCCGGTCGGCTGCTGTGCGGCCTGTCCTGGTCCAGCCAGCGCTCGGCCAGCGCGGCAGCCAAGAGCCTGCCGCTGGCCGCCTTGCAGCCGGTTCTGCAGGTGTCCGGCGTCGATTTCATCGACCTGCAGTACGGCGATACGCACGACGACCGGCATGCCGTGCAACAGGCCACGGGCACGGAGATCCTTCATCTCGATGCCATTGACAACACCCATGACATCGACGGCTTGGCGGCATTGATCTCAGCCTGCGACATCGTCGTCACCGTCTCCAACACCACGGCCCATCTGGCAGCGGCCCTTGGCAAGCCGGTGATCGTGCTGCTGCCCTGGCACACGCCGCTCTGGTACTGGCACCTCGACGCCGACACCAGCCCCTGGTATCCGTCGGCACGCTTGCTGCGCCAGGCTAGTCCCGGTGACTGGGCCACTGCCGTCAATGCAGCGGCCACGATGCTGGCCCAAGTCCCTGCGGCCTGCACCGACTGAGGTCCGCTGACGGTGGGTCGCACGGCGGCAATCTGCTGCCGCTGCGGCAAGGACAGCGGCAAGAAGCGGCCGATGGCTTTGCACAGCCCATGGCGCACCTATGCCCTACCCTTGCACGCCCCGCACCTGCGCCATTGACGTAAGTATTGGCATGTTTATTGCAAAACGGACTCCGAATCCATTTGAAGGAGTCGGACATGAAACTGAAAGTCTATGTGGGCTGGGATCCGCGCGAAGACATCGCATGGGAAGTGTGCCGTCATTCCATCCTGCGCCGTACCAATACGGCCGAGGTGGCGGTCATCCCGCTGATCCAGTCCGAACTCCGACAGCAAGGCCTGTACAAGCGCGCCGTCGACACACGCGCCGCCACTGAATTCAGCCTGACCCGGTTCCTGACGCCGACACTGGCCGCGCAAGACGGATACGACGGCATGTCCGTCTTCGTCGATTGCGATTTCCTGTTCGTCGCCGATGTGCTCGACGTACTGAACGAAGTCGATGCCAGCAAGGCCATCTCTGTGGTCAAGCATGACTACCAGCCGAAAGAGACGGTGAAGATGGACGGCTGCGTCCAGTACCCGTACCCGCGCAAGAACTGGTCGTCCTTCATCGTCTTCAATGGCGCGCACCCTGGTGTGCGCGCGCTGACGCCCGACGTCGTCAACACCGCCGAGCCAGCCTACCTGCATCGCTTCAACTGGCTGAACGACAGCGAAATCGGCGAGCTCGACAAGGGCTGGAATTACCTCGAAGGCTGGTATGCGCCGCAGTACGACAAGCTCAAGGCCATCCACTACACGCTCGGCGGCCCGTGGTTCGAGCACAAGATGGATTGCGATTTCGCGCAATTGTGGCTGGACGAAGAAGCCGACCTGCAGCGTGCGCTGCCGGCCCGCGTCGCCGCCTGATTTCCGCTTGATCGCCGCGCCCATTCAACCTGCCCTTAATGACAGAACACCAGGAGCCCTGAACGTGCAAGCCTTTGCAGCAGCCCCCGCCGCCACTACGCCGGCACCGTCCCCGGCATCTGCCGCGGTACCGGTGCGCCTGAACCTCGGTTGCGGCGACAAGATCCTCGATGGCTACGTCAACGTGGACGTGGTCGAGGCACGCGCCGGCAAGCGTCCGGACGTGATCTGCGACCTGCACGACCTGTCGGCCTTCGAATCGAACTACGCCGACGAGATCCTCGCCGTGCACGTGATCGAGCATTTCTGGCAATGGGAAGTGGTGGACATCCTGAAGGAATGGACGCGCGTGCTCAAGCCGGGCGGCAAGATGATCCTCGAGTGCCCGAACCTGATCAGCGCCGCACAGGAATTCCTGAAAGATCCCGAAAACGCTGCCCTCGGCGGCCCCGAAGGCCAGCGCAGCATGTGGGTCTTCTATGGTGACCCGGGCTGGAAAGACCCGCTGATGATCCATCGCTGGGGTTACACGCCACGCTCGCTGGCCTATGTGATGCACCAGGCCGGCCTCGACAGCCTGGCGCAGGAACCGGCGCAATACAAGCTGCGCGAGCCGCGCGACATGCGCATTACCGGCCGCAAGCCGGCCTGAGCGCACGCGAACCCGCGATTCACTGACGCGCCCCACGAACCGGCCCCGAGAACATGACCCAGACCTCCGTCGAATGGCTGTTGCCCTTTGCCTCTGCCAGCCTGAAAGGCCTACAGCAGAGCAACCTCGCGTCCGTCCGGCTGCGCGCGGCCGTCTGCCTGCAAGCCGCCGTCGGCCAGCAGTGGCGCGCCGCCATCAGTGATGGCCAGCAGTCGTCGGGCGCATCGACGGTCATCGTCGGCAAGCTGGATTTCATCACCGATGCGAGCCGCCCGGAGCGCTGGCTGCGGCACCTCGAATCGGCGCGCAAGCGCGGCGCGCGCATCGTGATCGATTACACCGACCACCATCTCGAGACGGGCACCGCCGCCGATCGCTTCTATGCGGCCGCGCTCGACCTTGCCGATCTTGCGATCTGTTCGTCGACCCGATTGGCGCAGCTGATCCGTCCGTTCTATGCGGGCCAGACCGTAATCATCGAAGACCCGATCGAAGTGCCGATCACGCCGCCGCTGGCGCGCCAGCGCGAACCCAGAACGGCGCTGTGGGTCGGACACTCGACCAACCTGCCCTGGCTACTCGAATTCCTGTGCAATGACTTCGCATTGACCGCACCGATGCGCTTGATCGCGATGACCAATGCCTATCCGCTGCCGGAAGAATATGCACGCATGCTGGAGCGGCCGAACCTGAGCCAGCTCGAGATCTGCG
>JACCDR011618843.1_pt1 | contig 20862 bp, 19 predicted proteins | sample 7446431 | NCBI WGS metagenome assembly JACCDR01 (sample SAMN15323443, study PRJNA562643) | freshwater metagenome | isolation source: river surface water | place: USA:Blue River Watershed | collected 2017-08-17 | reverse complement strand
AGTGAAAACATATAAGAAAATCTTGTAGCGACTCTCAAAACACATGTGTATCTCAGAACCCAGCACGCCGCTTTTCTGCAGTCAAGGAGGTGCGGATTGAAAACTGTATTTTATTTGGCACTTCTGATCTCCAGTATAACTACCTATACAGCATAACTACCTATACATATTGTTTTACCAACAGTTACATGTATAGTCTCCGATAAGAAAGAAAAATATGTCTCTGAATTTACTTTCCATCTCATTCAAAGGTATTTATATTTTTTTTATATAAATATTTCTTTGAATTTGATTTTACAAAGCAATCAATTAAAATAATTATTTTTTTTATATAAATATTTATAATACAAATCTATATTACTTTGCGTTATTTTACAAGAAAATATTGTTTTTATACTAAAAAAAATATTTTCTCAGCGCATACAAAAATGTGTAAGCCCTGAAGATCAGGTATATACGAAAGTGGACTCTACTACCAGCCTGCTACGGAAAGTGAAGAAAATCTATGTTTGGATGGCAACTGCATGGGATTGATGTGCTTGTTGGATGAACGGCATTTGAATTATTCGAGTGAAGGAGTTTTGCAACTACAGGATTATTTACGTTCGTAAGGCTATTGTTTCAATCACAAACGGGTGCGAAGACTGTTGCGAAAAATGGGTCTGATGACTTTGTATCCCAAGCGTTAAGAGAGGTCTGGTGGCGATTGTAGATGTCTATTCTCGGTTTGTAGTGGGTTGGAGTTTTTCTACTAGTAAAAAAAGCCTGCCAGCGGCTCAAAGGCCATATAAATATCTCGTACCCCGTTCCGAACATACTCACTGTCTTGGTAAGTGATGCCATCTTTTCCTATAAATTGCTTGCTTTCCAGCAGTTGCTTAGAAGTCTCAACCAAACACACTACCGGTCTTTGCACATCATATGCCCACTAATAGAAATGTAATCAACCAAATGAATATGTTAGCTAAAAACCTGGAAAGAGTGCAGATTTCAACATAAGGACATTCAATATGCCGCCTAGTAAAACTACAGTAAATTGCCGTCGGGTTAATAAGACAGTCTCTTAGGGAAATAAAAAAGGGGAGTACGAGAAAAAAAGGGGCTGCTATACAGCCCCTTTTGTATGTTTACGGATACAGGTGTACAGGTGTAAGCCGGAAGGTGAAGCTATAATCCCGATAGCCAAGGCGATATTGCTCCATTGGCAAGGCACCCCAGCTATTGATGCAGCCCATGCCTGTCTGAGCTTTGTCAATGGTAAGTACAGTCAGGTCTTTGGGGGCAATCTGGTAGGCATGCATACGGCTTTCGTCTTTGTCCTTTCCACCGTCCATATCATTCATTGTATACGGCAGAGCAGCCATTTCGTACGGAGCTTCGGCAGTGATTTCCAGACCGATGCCTTTGGTATTGGTCAGCTTTGCCCAGCGGATGTCGGTTTTGTTGCCGTTTTCCTGAGGTCGTAGGTATGGATGGTACTGTTCGGCTACGGTTTGGTTGTAAATGCCCATAAACGCAGAAGCTTTCCGATCCGAATAGTTTTCCCAAGGGCCTCTGCCATAGTAGTTCAGCTGCTTGAATTCGCCTGGCAGGGTCATTTCCATGCCAAACCGGAACAACATAGGCATTTCCTCCGCCTTTTTGGTTTTGTCGGTAGTGAGTTTTTCAATGATCGTCAACGTTCCATCTGCATTCACTTCATACTGAATAGACAAGGTAGCAGACACAGATGCCAATGTATAAGTGGCCGTTAGTATGGTTTTGCCTTTCCCATAAGCTGTTGTAAATGAAGTAGCTGTTAGCTTTTCGGTGGCCTGTTTCCAGGCAACGAGTTTTTCCTGTAGTTTGGCACCATAGTCATTGTCTGTAGGAGCCCGCCAGAAGGTGGGTGTCAAGGTATAGCCGGGTTTTATAAATGCAGCTCCGTTTACAGTATACGAACGCATCAGTCCGGTTTGGCTATCAAAGGAGACTTCAAAGTTAGTACCTTTGACCCTCGTTATTTGCCCTTCTTTGACTACCTCTGAATGTCCCTGATAGGTAGGTATTTCCAAAGCAAATGGTGGTACTCTTTCCTGAATCACCAGCTGGTCCCAGGCTACTTCTGTACCTGCTGGTATGCCGTCATATTCCTTCTTCACCTTGTATGTCACATTCAGAAAAACCTCTTGTGTCGTAGTATTTGGCAGTGTATAGCCTAGGTTCAGTTGGGTTCGTTGCTGTGGGGCTACATTCAGATCCATGACCACCCCTGACTCAATTTTCCCTCCATTAACCAGTAGGCTCCATTCTAGGTAATAGTTGCTCAGATCCAGAAAGAAATTTTCGTTATAGACCTCTATTTTGCCAGGTGTTCCGGGAATATGTTTGGTCCAGATGTTCTGGTATTCTTTCCGCATTTCATAATAGTGTGGATGCGGTGTGCGGTCGGAGGCTACTACACCATTGGCGAGGAAGTTGGTGCTGGATGGGAGTTCTGGCCCACCATAGTCGCCGCCGTATTTAAACTGTGCTGTCCCATCGGCAGAAATATCTATAAACGACTGATCCACAAAGTCCCAGATAAACCCGCCCTGAAACAACGGATACTTGCGAACCAAGTCCCAATAGTCTTTAAACCCACCCAGTGAGTTGCCCATGGCATGGGCATATTCGCACATGATGAGTGGCTTTTTAGGATTGCTGGCCAGGTATTTCTCCACACGTTCGGGAGACGGGTACATGGGGCAATAGATGTCGGTATGGTCTTTTAGGGATGTTTGTTCGTACTGCACGGGTCGGGAGTTGTCGCGTTGCTTCATCCACTGGTATGCCTTCACAAAATTGTCTCCATCCCCAGCTTCATTGCCCATAGACCAGGTAACAATGCACGGAATATTGATATCCCGCTCCATCATCCGTGAGATACGTTCTAGGTGCGACTGTGCCCATTCTGGCTTTTTGGCCAACGTATGTTCTTTATACCCCATCCCATGTGACTCTAGGTTGGCTTCATCAATCACATACAAGCCGTAACGGTTGCAGAGCTCATACCAGTACGGATCATTGGGATAATGGCTGCATCGCAGGGCGTTGATGTTACTGCGTTTCATAATTAGGATGTCTTCCAACATGCGTTCGCGGCTGGTATAAATGGCAGTAAACGGATCCATCTCATGTCGGTTGACACCTTTGATCAACACGGGTTGTCCGTTGATGAGCAACTGCCCATTTTTAATCTCCGACTTCCGAAAACCGATTGTCTGTGGAATCACTTCTAGTATGTTTCCTTTGGCATCTTTCAATGTCAGTAACAGACTGTACAGATTGGGGGTTTCGGCAGACCATTTCAGCGGGTTCTGTACATCTATTTTTCGGGCAATGGTTTGTCCATTATTGGGCATTGTTTCAGTAACCACCACTTTGCCTTGGGCATCCCGAAGTTCTGCCACAATGGTATTTTTTTGGGCAGATGGATTGTGCAGCGTAATATCCATTTTCAGGGAGCCGTTTGTGTAGGTGGCATCTAGGTCTGGAATCAGTTGCAGGTTGGCTATATGTAGCGGCTGGCGTGTGTACAGGTACACATCACGAGAAATACCACTCACCCGCCACATATCCTGGTCTTCGATGTACGAGCCGTCGCACCAGCGGTAAATTTGAAAGGCAAACAAGTTTTTGCCAGGCTTTACGTAGCGGGTCAGGTCGAACACTGCGGCCAGCTTGCTGTCTTCGCTATAGCCTACAAACTGTCCATTGACCCACAGGTATAGATTAGACCGAGCAGCCCCAAAGTTGATCATAATTTTTTTACCTTTCCAGTCAGCAGGAATGGTTACTTCCCGACGGTACGAACCTACCGGATTGTAGTTGTGTGGAATGGCTGGTGGATTGGGCTTGAGCAGGTGTGCAAAATCATATCCTGCACTGGTATAAATCGGAAATCCAAATCCATTCCGTTCCCAAATGCCTGGCACAGGAAAGGTTTTCCACTGTGTATCATTATACTCTTTTTTCCAGAAGTCTACGGGTGCATCCGCAGGTTTTTCAACCCAGTTAAACTTCCATAATCCATTGAGAGACAGAAACCCATGCGAGTCTTCTTTACGGTTAGCCTGGGCCAATGCTGCATTTTCATACGCAAAAAACTCAGCCCGCATAGGAACCCGGTTAATCTGGTTCACTGCTGGATCTTCCCAAGCAGGTAGTGACTGTGTGAAACTTGAAAAAGAAAGGAAAAAGAGTAAACAGAAGGCAGCACAAAGCTTTTGCATGAATGTCAGGGATTGTATAGTTTGTGGATAGAAATAAGAGGCCGAATATAGGAAAAAAGGCAACATGTATCACAACCATGGAGGGTAATATACCACAATTATATCATCGTGTCACAAGGGTTAACGTGTCACAGGGCTGCACCCTGTGCTAACAGATGTCGCCCCTTCAAGGCTTTTTCTACAAATATTTATTTGCACAATAAATACAGATTAAATTTTTTGCAACAAAATTATGGCATGTATTCAAGCCCTGAAGGGGCGTAATCCATCAGCACAGGGGGCAGCCCTGTGAACCCATCCATTAGCACAGAATAATGCCCTACGAACCTTTACGAAAAAAATAATTATATAAGCTACAGATTACCCCATATCTCTTACGTATATTTGCAGTCATTAATTTATAAAATCCTTTTTTTCACTACAACAACCTTTTATCAAAATCTCTATGTATAGAATATTAGCACCTCTATTTTTCATCGTTTCTACTTTTATTTCGGTTTCACAAACCATTATTACAGAGAAAACCATCCAAGCACCAGGCAAACAGTTAGGCGTATTTAATGCTTTCGGAACCAAGTCGGTAGTCAGTGGTGCAGGCCCTAGTGGATCAGGGCTTACGGCTGCATTTGAAGTAGCAGATGTGGCAGGCGATGGATTTGTTGTTCGTAAAGATTATGTATTTACCAAATACAATGAAAATCTTGAAAAGGAATGGGAGAAAGAAATAGACAAGGTATATGGTTTGCAAGCCATGCCGAAGGCTTTTATGATTGGCAAAAAAAACATGGGTGTTTTCTTTGTACAATTGAAACGCAATCCCTCACGTTCTGAGATTCATATTACACGTTTGGATACCAAAGGAAATACGCTGCAAACAGAACTCAAAATAGAGAATAAATATGATGAAATTGTACATGCCTATATCAATGAAGAGGGGTTGAATATACTAACTGTGTTGGTTCGTAAAAAAGAAAAAAAAGCCATCTATACCCTTTATACCTGTGCAGCAAAAAATCTGGCTTCTAAAATCAAAGAGATACCATTACCATTCGACACCTATGAAGTTGAACATAGTTATGACATAGATGATGTACAATATTATCAGTGGAGCTTAACAAAAGAATTGGATACCAAGCTGATTCTACAAAAAACCTATTTCAAAGATATAGAAAAAAGCAAGAAGAAAGAGCATATCCTTCAGACCATTGAGTTGGATAAGAAAGGTCAGGTATCCAATCTTAAAAACTACCCGTTTGCAGGAAATGAAGAATCCAAGTTTTCATCTGCCCGTCTGGAATATGACGACCAGCTGAATCAGCTGTATGTATTTGGACATATGACCACTAACAGTAATCGTTACATAGAAGGGCTTTATGTTTCAAAATATGACTACACAACTACTCGTATACTTTTTGGCAACCTGATTGCCTTTAAGAAAATCAATGAGTTAATCCCTAGTACACAAAATGTAAAAGAAAAAATAAATCTACTTCAGTCTAATCTATTCTCAATCAATGCCTTTGAGAAGGGAAGCTACCATTTTGACCATCAGAATCATTCACTTACGTTATATCTTTTTGAAGATGCCAAAGGCTTGCTCAAGGGTCAGGTTAGTTTGAACCTTGTTACGTTCGACAGTAATGGTGTCATCCAGAAAATAGATCAAATGAAGTATAAGAATCATGTGCTTATCTTCAACAATTACCAGCTTGTGCCTGAGTCTATTACCAAACTATATACAAGTAAAGATTCCCCCAAAGCTACTTCTCTTGATTTTATCCATTCCTTTAGTCAAAAAACCGATCCTAAGTTTTTCTTCTGGAATATATTTCCTAGAAAAGACCTTGCCTATGATCTGCTGATTTCGATGAAAGAAGACAATGGAGAAATCAAAGCCTATAAGATAAGCTCAAAATAATACTAGCTATGGCATCGTTCCTAGACAATAAATTCTTTATTGTCTAGGAACAATTGACACTTACAACCTTTACACAAATTATCACTATGAAAACACGCATATCCCTATTCATTCTCCTACTCACACTGTCAAAAACCGTTGCCCAAATCCCTGAAAGCCCTAATATTTATGGTATGTTTTACAAACACAACTGTAAAACAGTCTCATCCTATGGCATCGAAAAGAAAGGCGAGTACGTATATATATTTGCAGACAGTGTACATCTGCGAGCAGGTCGCACTGTACATAGTAAGTCTCTTACCTGGTTACATGTAGGTCAAAAAGTAAAAGTCCTTGACTGGACACAACGATACGACTATGAAGTTTCAGGCCATAAAGATTCTTGGTATAAAGTTCAGACAGAAGATGGTCAACGAGGGTTTGTTTTTGGTTCGTTGCTTTCAAAAGGATTTCTAACGTATGATCTGGATAAAGATGGTCAAAAAGAACTAATTATGATAGGTAGTGATTTTCACCATCCTAAACATAGTTGCTTACGAATTATGCAAGCTCACAATCTACTAACAGATATGCGGGTAGACTCGACCTGTCTGGATGCAGATTGCGAGAATCTCCCTATGCTGAGGATTATAAAAGATCCCAAACTAGCTAATCAAATAGTCATTGAGGTCTCAGCAGGAAGTAATTTTTGCGGCAGCTACTGGCGTAGCACTTATTTTTACTGGACAAATAACCAGTTAAACCATATCTTTTCAGTAGATGTGGCCCAGTATAAAAATGATCCTTTTCTGGCCACCCGGTTTCCCAGCGACGCTGGTGGCGTTCGCAATCAAATCGTTGTCCATAAATATAGTGAAGACAAAAATGGTAAAATAAAGTTCACGCCTAAACAAGCTTATGCGTTCGCAGACAGTACATTTAAAAGAATACGATAGGTATTCAGCAACCAGTAAACATAGGGGGGCATACTTACAACCACAAGTACTCCCCTCCTTTACAAAATGTTAGCCAGTATACAATGACAACCAAAAAGAAAACACGTATGATATCAGCAATCATTATTGGGGTGACATGCATCCTTTGGATACTTATGTATTCAGCCCAGTTTTTGACCTATGATGACAATTATGGAAGTTTACTCGTTGCATTTTTGCTTTCTATTGGCACAACATTCCTATTGGCAATTGTATGGTTTCAATGGAAAGATATTCGTAAAACCTGCCAATGGCAGATAATCTTGTTTCTACTTGTTGCCTCTCCTGTAACCATAGCCATTGTTTGTATAAATTATGAGTGTATTTTTGGCACAATGCTCAATAATTAATATTCTTCTCTGCCATGACCTTCAAAAAGCTATTCACTCACCTCTTTGTCGTCTTAGTCAATTTCTACCTGCTTACATTTCTTACTGGGCTTTTGCTTATGGCCTGGACAGTATTTGCCACACCTATACACCCACTAGTAGTCCAGATAACCGTTTTTGTGACCTTGCTCATTTGCATCGTTTACCAAGCCACTAGAACACAATGGTCTCTGACTACCATCGGAGAAATACTGATTTCCAATACAGGCAAAGAGGATATACTGGTACAAGTAAACCCGTTCAGTATCACACGGATACCCATATTTGTACTCATTCAGGTTACACTCATACTCAATGGAAACCTACAGGATGGACTATCCGAACGACAACGGTTCGGTCTGGGTACGGTACTCGGTTTGGGACTTGTGTTTTTCTGTGTGTATGATGGACTCAAAAACTTTTTTATCAAACCTACTATGCTGCCTGTCTTCATGCTAGCAAGTGGCTTATTGCTAGTAGGATATCGGTTTAAAACAGGTACACCTACCAATGATCTGTTGTTCAAAATTTACCTAGCCTTAGCTATTCTCTGGGTTTGTATCGGCTTTCTATACACCAAGAAACAAAAGTCAGAACCGTTATCCACTCAGAATTGACCCCAACAACACAAAAGCCCCATACACCCAATCTTCGATCATTTATTTAACAAGCACATTGGATTTTTTCGCCCTTCAGCGTGGCTTTTGTGCCTTCGGTTGCATATCCATCAAATTTCCACCATTCAATCCCTCCAATCAACTCTTTGACTTTAAAACCTAATTTAGACATCTGTAAAGCTCCTTTGGTTGAAGCATTACAACCAATGCCATCACAATAGACCACATAGCACACCGTTTTGTCTAGGTGACGTGTACTTTCTTCATTCATCTCCCGATGAGGAATATTAATGGCCAACGGAATATGCTCTGCTTCAAAGCCAAACGGTTTTCGGGCATCTAATGGAACAACCTTTTCATTATTGTTTAATGCCTCAAACAAATCAGATGGATCCATTTCAAAAGCTAGTTTGTGTTCGTAATGTTTAATTTGTGCCTCCATTTTTGATATTTTTTTGTGAATGCAACAAAAGTATCACTCCTTTCTTTGCCAGAAAAACGAAAATAATTCATCATTTGTAGCAATTATTTTCATAGAAAACTCCAAACACAAATTGCATCTTTGCACATATTAATCATTGAAAATGGAAATACGACATCTACGACTAATCAAAGCCATTGTGGAGGAAGGCGGCATTACAAAAGCCATCGAAAAACTCCATTTGACTCAGTCTGCCCTGAGCCACCAACTGAAAGAAGCAGAATATCAGCTAGGTACACAATTATTTCTTCGTACAAACAAGAAATTAGTATTGACAAAAGCAGGAGAAAAATTGTACGAGGCCGCAAACGAAATCATACAAAAGCTTTCGGACACCGAACAAGCAATCAAACAATTGGTCTTTGGCGAAATGGGAGAAATCAGAATAAGTACCGAATGCTATTCGAGTTACCATTGGTTACCATCGGTTTTAAAGCAGTTTCATCTGCTCTATCCAAACATTGAGTTAAAGATTGTCATGGAAGCTACCCATTATCCACTGCAAAAACTAATAGAAAATGTGTTAGACATTGCCATCATTAGTGATCCTATCAAACATAATACAATCCACTATCTAGAACTTTTTCAAGATGAAATGGTGATGGTCGTTTCTGAAAATCATCCTTGGGCAAAGAAAAAGTATGTAGTGGCCCAAGATTTTGTCACCGAACATTTATTGATCCATTCATTACCCCTAGAAACGGTTACGGTTCACCAATCTCTTTTGGCTCCGGCCCAGGTAACGCCAAAAAAAATAACCCCTTTGCCACTCACAGAAGCCTCTATCGAAATGGTGAAAGCAGATATGGGTGTGATGGCTATGGCCAAATGGGCTTTGCAACCCTATTTAAAAAACAACCCTCTGGTAGCCGTTAAAATAGGAAAGAATGGCCTCAAAAGAACCCATTACCTAGCCATACTAAACAATAAAACCTATCCAGCTTATTTCGATCGTTTTATCGAATTTCTACAAACAGAAATCCACCTGCAATGGAATACCTAATCAGACCCTGCCAGAAAAATGACCTGCCTGCCTTGATAGACTTGTGCCAAAAACATTCCGCCTATGAAGGAGCATTCTACAACCCAGAAGGAAAAGAAGACTGTCTGAAAAAGGCCATTTTCTCAGACAGCCCCAAACTATTCTGTCAGGTAATTGAAATCGTTGGGCAAGTAAAAGGCTACTTTTCGTTCACTTTCGACTATTCAACCTGGGATGCCCAAACATTTCTGTACCTAGACTGCCTGTATCTAGAACCCGAATGCAGAGGAATGAAAATTGGCGAAACTATTTTTGCAGAACTAAAATCCATCGCAAAAGAACATCATTGTGTCAATATCCAATGGCAAACACCCTCGTTTAACGAAAGAGCCATCAAATTTTATATCCGAATAGGTGCCACAGGCAAAGACAAAGTACGCTTTTTTATACCCTTGTAATCACAAGTAAAAAAAATCTGACCATACATTTGGTAATTCCAAATCAATGTTCTACATTTGAAGTGTATTAGTTATCTAGTACACCAAAACACTAGAAAATCATGATTCAGATTGAAAACCTTTCTTTTGGTTACGATTCCAAACATCCCCTTTTTGACAAACTAAATCTACGTTTGCCAGCAGGAAACATTTATGGGTTGTTGGGAAAGAATGGTGCAGGAAAGTCTACGTTACTCAAGATCATTACAGGTTTATTGTTTCCTACACAGGGAAAACTGAGCGTCGTGGGATTTGAGCCGCGGGGTCGGTATCCGGCATTTTTGCGGGAAATTTTCCTGGTTACAGAAGAGTATGAGCTTCCAGAAATGACTATTGGGCAATTTGTGCGTTTGTATAGTCCGTTTTACCCACGGTTCAATCATTCGTTGTTTGCCGAATACCTGTGTGAATTTCAGCTTTCTGGCAAACAAAAGCTTGTGGCACTGTCATATGGGCAAAAGAAAAAGTTTTTGCTGTCTTTTGGACTTGCGACCGACTGCCAGTTGCTGGTACTAGACGAACCCACCAATGGCCTAGACGTGCCGTCTAAGAGTCAGTTTCGAAAGATGGTCGCCAATGCCATTCATGAAGACCGTACATTTATTATCTCTACACACCAGATCCGGGACATGGAAAATCTGATTGACCCCATCATTATTCTGGACGAAGGAAAAATTGTATTTTCTCAATCTTATGAACAAATTGCCCGCAAGCTAGCCATAACCCGGCAAACCGAAGAACCCAACCACCACAGTGTGGTGTATTACGAGGAATACTTGGGCGGATATACGGTCGTAAAAGAAAATACAGCCCATGAGGAAACCAAGCTAAGTCTGGAACTGGTGTTTCATGCAACACTCCATAACCCAAAGAAAATCAATGAGTTATTCACAAACTAATACCCATGCACCTGACAAATTATTTTGATATATACCGATTCTTGCAGCTACTCAAAATAGAAATATTCCGAAGCAGGAAAGGCATAGGAATCATCTTTGTGGCGGTATTTGGGATGCTTTTTTTCATAGGTCTGTTATTGGCTATTCTGGTAGAAACCCACAAGCTACAATACGACCATCATGAAAACTATGGGCCCAGTTTATTGCTGGGAGGATGTATACTGAGCAGTTTGGCATTTCAAGACCTAGGTAGTCCGCTCAAAAGACCACAGTATCTGACGCTGCCCGTCTCGACCCTGGAGAAGTTTCTTTGCCTATGGCTGCTGACTTCAGTAGGCTGGATTGCTTTGTTCACGCTGGCGTATGTGTTGTATACGCTGTTGGCCAATGTGGTGGGACATGTATGGTTTAGTCATATTTCCTTTCAGTCGTTTCATCCACTGAGCCATTCCTCCTGGACTGCCATGCGGGTCTACTTTGTTGTACAGGGAATTTTCCTGGTCGGAGCGGCCCATTTTAACGGGTATGTATTTCCAAAAACGGTCTTTGTGCTGGTCATTGTGGGGCTTGTGTGGGGGCTTCTGGCCTACTTTATCCTGAAAGACGTATTTCTTTCCGACCACCGCTGTGATGAAAATGGATGCGAGCTGGTAGATGCCGTCCAAGTACATTCGGCGTGGCTCATTACCCAATGGTTATTCTGGTGGGTGCTGGCACCCGTGTGCTGGCTCGCTACCTATCTGGGACTAAAAGATAAGGAGGTTTAGCATGGAATTCGGAGACAACCAGGCCATTTATTTACAAATAGCCGATCATTTTTGTGAAAATATTCTACTTAAAAAGTGGAATCCCGGTGACCGTATCCCTTCTGTACGGGAAATAGCTGTCAATATCGAAGTAAACCCTAATACTGTTATGCGCACATTTACGTATTTACAAGACAAAGGCATCATTTTTAACAAACGAGGCATTGGGTACTTTGTATCGGAAGATGGCCTCCAGAAAACGATAGCCCTACAAAAGGAAGACTTTATTACCAACGAGTTGCCCCGGTTTTTCAAAGCTCTGCGTTTGCTCAATCTGACCATTGACGATGTAAGCACGTATTACCAGGATTTTGTACACAGCCAAAATAAAAATGAGTGAATAATCCTTGGGGACTTTCACGTATACTCTCCACAGCTCTGTTACTAAACGTGTGGCGAATGTGAGTTGCCTATGGCTACGTTCATTTACTCATTCACTCATTCACTCAGTTTTTATGAAAACAAGTTATAAAATACTAACAGCCATAGGACTCATCAGCATTATTCTGGTCTTTTTGGGCCTGATACAGATGCGGAATGCGTTACAGGAGAATTTTTCGAACTCTACAATGGAAAAACAATATAAAATTGTACCCATTACCAGATTTACCAATGTAGACTTTTCCGATCATTGGGACGTACGAATACTACAGGGAAAAGAGTATAAAGTAGAACTGGCTGTGCTGGAAAATACCAAGCTGAAACCCAAACTAGCCAACAAAGACGGCACCTTGTACTTTCAGACAGAACCTACACAGGACACAGCTACCACCCATCACCTACATGCCCGGGTAACAGTGCCTTTCCTGCACACGGTAAAAGCGGTACGGGGTACAACGATCAACATGATAAACTTTGAATCTGACTCATTGCAGATCATTCTGAAAGATGGTGGAACATTTATAGGCACAGCAGCCCATTTTCAAAAACTAGCTATTCAGACATCTGGAAACTCAACCCTTCAATTTATAAAAGAAATTCAATTTAAAAACTACTGATTCTACTATTTCAGAAAAAAGAAAGCTAAACCTTTATTCCAGACTAATGGACCTTAGAGACAAGAGGGAAAAAGGAATGATACCCGTCTGCGGACAGGTATGAAAGACAGGGCATGCCCAATCTTTCCCCTTCCCTGCCTACGAATAGGCTTCTTGTATTTTTCCTCTACTACTTGTCCAGTAGTCTGGAGTTATTCATACAACAACCATACTGCACTCATTTGCCCTCTATCCCTGTTTTACAGTGGAATATGGATATGCTTTGCCTGTATTTTTATCCATACAGGCAGATATAGAAATTGTTTGCCCATAGTATACCTTAACGATAAAAACCATGAAACACTTTTTAGCAGGAGTCTTGTACTTCATATCCTTTTTTACTTGTCTAGCCCAAGGCTCGTTTACCATCAGTGGGCATATCAAAGATACCAGCAATGGAGAAGCCCTGATCGGTGCCACTGTATTTGTACAGGAACTAGCCAAAGGCACCGCCTCCAATAGCTATGGATTCTACTCTATTACCCTTCCAGCAGGTACCTACCACCTCACCTACACATACGTGGGCTTTGGCACAATCCAGAAAACGGTAGAACTCACCCAAAGCACCCAACTAAACATGGAGTTAGGCCTAGCCGAAAAACAGCTTCAGGAAGTGGTAGTGACCAGCGAAGGAGCTGACAAAAACGTCCGCAGCATGGAAATGAGTGTGGCCAAACTCAACATTAAATCCATTGAAAAACTTCCTGCCTTTGCCGGCGAAGTAGACATTATCAAAAGTATTCAACTCCTGCCTGGCGTGAGTACGGTGGGCGAAGGTGCCTCTGGGTTTAATATACGGGGCGGTAGTGTCGGCCAAAACATGGTGCTGCTCGACGAAGCCCCTGTGTATCAAGCCTCTCATATGTTTGGCTTTTTCTCGGTCTTTAATCCTGATGCAGTCAAAGATGTGAAACTCTACAAAGGAGGCATACCTGCTCAGTACGGAGGTCGGCTGTCTTCTATCCTCGACATCCGCATGAAAGAAGGCAACAATAAAAACTATAAAATAACGGGGGGCATTGGCACCATCTTCAGCCGCCTGTCTGTAGAAGGCCCCATCCAGAAAAATAAGTCTTCATTTATCATTGCTGCCCGCCGGTCGTATGGAGATGTGCTGGCCAAAGCCTTTACGGATGTGCTCAAAAAAGGATCTGCCCTGTATTTCTACGACCTGACAGCCAAAACCAATTTTAACCTTAACGACAAGAACACCATTTACTTGTCTGGATATTTTGGACGGGATGTGTTCCGGTTCGATAAATTTCGGGGTTTTAACTGGGGAAATAGTACGGCTACCTTCCGCTGGAATCACATACATGGCAGTCAACTATTTTCCAACTACAGCCTGTACTACAGCAACTATGACTATGGTTTTAACTTAGGTGAAAGTGAACAGGAAAAATACGCCTGGAAGTCGAGAATCATTACCTATAACTTCAAGCCAGCCTACAGTTGGTTTGTACATGCCAACCATGAACTAACCTTTGGCGGTGAAGCCGTTTTGTACCAGTTCAAACCCGGCCAGACGGTGAGTGTCAGTAATGGGGATGCGACTGACGCAAGCCTGGATCAGCGGAAGGCCATGGAAACAGCCCTGTATGTGGGCAATGAACAGCACATCAACCAGAAGTTGTCTGTCCAGTATGGAATCCGGTATAGCCGTTTCAGTTACATGGGTGGTACCGTATACCACTACGGCGACACACTGGCGGGTCTGACAAAGCCTGTGCGTACCACCACTCAAGCAGACGAATGGGAATCTATTTCTTCGTATGGCAACCTAGAACCCCGGGCTTCGTTCCGCTATCAACTCACTGAAACAGCCTCTATCAAAGGCAGTTACAACCGTACGAGTCAGTACATTCACCTGATTTCTAATACCACCGCAGCAACACCTATTGATGTATGGCTGCCGTCTACCAACAACGTAAAGCCACAAAAAGGCAATCAGGTAGCCTTGGGGTATTTCAAAAACTTCAAAGAGAATCAGTATGAAACCTCCATAGAAGCCTACTACAAATGGAATAAAAACCAACTGGACTACATAGACGGAGCCGACCTATTTGTGAACCAATTTATTGAATCTCAGCTACTGTCAGGCATCAGCCGGGCGTATGGCGTAGAGTTTTATGCCAAAAAAAATACCGGAAGGCTAACCGGATGGGTGAGCTACACGCTAGGCAAAGCAGAGCTGAAAGTAGATGGCATCAACTTTGGTACTGATTCAAAAGCCCGTACAGGCCAGTGGTATCCAACCCGGTTTGACCAACGGCACAACCTGAAAATAGCTTCATTTTATGACATCAATACACGCATCTCTGTGTCAGCCATTTTCAACTTTATTTCCGGCACACCAACAACCTTTCCCTCTGACCGGATCACGGTACAAGGATATACCATTCCCTACATTGCAGGCAGTGAACGTAACAATATCCGCATTCCAAACTATCACCGACTGGATGTATCTGTCACGTTTCAAAACATCTGGAGAGGCAAGAAAGGCCGCAAAGGCGAAGATAACCTAGTGGTATCGGTCTATAATTTATATGCCAAAAAGAATCCATTCAGCATCTATTTCTCGCAGGGAACCACCCGTCAGGCGGCAGATCAACCCACCCAAACCTCTGCCACACAACTGGCCATGATCGGCACCCTCATTCCTTCTGTTTCTTATAACTTTAAATTTTAATCTTCTATGAAAAATATCCTATATACCGTACTCATACTCATGGCTGTCAGCCTTACAGGTTGTGAAACAACCATCAATCCTGATCTGAAACCTCCACAGAAAATCATCGTGGTAGATGCCTGGATCAACCAGAAAATGGAGAAGCAGGAAATCCGCATTACCCGGTCGCAGTCCTATTTTGACAACACCGTTCCTACCAAAATAACCGGTGCGACAGTTAGCGTCAAAGACATGCAGACAGGCACAATCTATACCTTTCAGGAAGGCCCTACCTCCTATGTCTGGAACCCAACGGATACGCCTCTGGGTGTGATAGGCCATACCTACCAGTTGACGGTAACGATAGGCGGCGAAACGTTTGAAGCCTATTCTAAACTGGGAAGGGTTCCGCCTGTAGAGGCCATCAAATTTACGTATAATGAGGAAAACCTGGTGATTAAACAGGAACACTACACCGCCGAATTCCTCGCCACAGATCCTGTCGGTGTGGGAGATGCCTATTGGATCAAAGCCTGGAAAAATGGCGTATTTCTGAACAAACCTGTGGAGCTAAATATAGCCTACGATGCAGGATTCAATATCGGGCAATCTATAGACGGAGAGGTATTTATTATCCCGATCCGCAGACTAGTCAATCCAACAGATAAAAAACCTGAAAAAAGCAATGAATTTATACCTCCTTATCTGGTGGGAGATTCGTTGTATGTGGAAATCCACTCATTGGATACCCAAGCGTTTAACTTCATGTATGGTCTCTACTTTCAGATAGTCCGCCCGGGTGGGTTTGCAGAACTATTCTCCACACCACTGGCCAACGTCACTACTAACCTAAAAAGTACCAATGAAGCATCTAAGACCCAAATAGCAGGGTTCTTTAATGTAGCTTCTGTTAGTTCCAGAGGCCAGAAACTGACCCAAGAACTAGCCGATGCAGCCAAGCAAATAGGAAAATAGGCAAATGTAGGTTCGCCCCTACCGTTTTTCATATACAACACATTCTTTCACACATCAAACAATGGAACAATCCATGTATTCCCATAAAAAAACCGCCCGAATTGCAGGCGTATGGTACCTAATAGTAGCCCTCACAGGTGGTTTTGGTCTAATGTACGTTCCCTCACAGGTGATGGTGGCCGGAGATGCAGCATCTACCACTCAGAAAATAATGGATGCAGAACTGCTTTTCCGGCTAGGCATACTAAGCAACTTAGCCTGCCAGGTTTGTTTTATTTTTCTGGTATTGGCACTCAATCGTCTGCTGAAAAGTGTCAACCCAACCCAGGCAAAACTCATGGTTACACTGGTAGTAGTGTCTGTACCGATAGCCTTTCTGAATACGCTTAATCTGGTGGCAGCCTTAGAACTCAGCAAAGGTGCCGATTACCTGAAGGTATTTAAACCAGATCAGTTGCAGGCCTTTGCGGTGTTTTTCCTCCGTCTACATGAACAGGGAATTGTAATCGTAGAAATATTCTGGGGTCTTTGGCTATTTCCGTTTGGATACCTGGTTTTCAAATCAGGATTTCTTCCCAAAGTACTGGGTATCTTGCTGATGGTAGCCTGTTTTAGCTATTTGGTTGATGATTTTATTGCCTTAGTATTTCCAGAGTACAGAGCCATTACCTCTACCTTCACCATGTGGCCTTCAACTGTAGGAGAATTGTCCATTGTCTTATGGCTGCTCATCATGGGGGCGAAAAATCAACCAGCTCCTACACAAGTATTAGCCTAGCACATGAAAAAGTCTGTTTTGCCTGATTGTTTCAGAGGCAAGTAATTGATTGTCAGAATCTTTATTAACCTGTCCGGCAAGCTGGCAGCAACTTTTAACTTTTTAATCTACTAGGTCTGGAAACAAGTATACGGACATCTATGAATCCAAAAAAGATACACCTATGAAAGCAGTTGCCTATACAACGTACGGTCTACCTGAAGTACTTCAGCTCAAAGAGGTAGAAAAACCGACACCTAAAGACCATGAAGTACTGATTCGCATAGGTGCAGCCTCTGTCAATTCCTGGGACTGGGATCTGCTGAGAGGGAAACCCTGGTATGCTCGTCTGGGCGGACTACTGAAACCCAAATACTCAATACTCGGAGCCGATGTAGCAGGCACAATTGAAGCGGTAGGCATACAGGTCACACAGTTTCAGCCTGGTGACGAAGTGTTTGGGGATATATCTGGGTGTAGCTGGGGCGGCTTTGCTGAGTATGTCTGTGCGGATGAAAAAGCATTGGCCCTGAAATCTCCCCACATGACATTCGAGCAGGCAGCAGCCGTGCCTCAGGCGGCAGTTCTGGCCTTACAAGGTCTTCGGATGGGTGGACTGATTCAGGCCAGACAAAAGGTTTTGATCAATGGAGCAGGTGGTGGTGTAGGCACATTTGCCATTCAGATGGCTAAGTCCTGGGGGGCAGAGGTAACGGGTGTAGACAAAGGGGGGAAACTAGATAGGCTACGTTCCATTGGGGCAGATCATGTCATAGATTATACCCAGGAAGATTTTACTAGAAATGGACAGCAATATGACCTGATACTGGATGTAGTAGCCTTGCGGTCGTTATTCGATCACATGCGTGCCTTGACACCCAAAGGCATTTATGTACTCGTGGGCGGCACGACATCTGCTATTTTCCAGACGTTACTACTGGGCTCATGGATGGCTCCATTGAGAAACAGGAAGCTGTGTATTCTGGTACACAAGCCTAATCCAACAGATCTGAAGGAGATTAATAGATTTTTTGAGACCGGGCAGGTAGTACCTGTGATAGACAAATGTTACCCCTTGCCGGAAACAGCAGAAGCCATCCGATATCTTGGAGAAGGGCACGCCCAAGGAAAAGTAGTTATACAAATATCTTCCTGAAAACCAATAAATTATGACTACACAAACGTATACCAACCCATAAAATCCTATAAAAAAATGAAAGCTGTACTATGTTCCCGCTACGGCCCACCAGAGGTATTGCAAATAAAGGAAGTAGACAAGCCTGTTCCTAAAGACACGGAGGTATGCATTAAAATACATGCCACCACTGTCACCGTAGCTGACTTCCGTGTCCGAAGCTTTACCATTCCTCCTTCGTTCTGGCTTCCGGCCCGTCTCATGCTCGGCATCACCAAACCCCGCAGGCCTATTCTGGGTGTGGAACTAGCAGGAGAAATTGAATCAGTAGGCAAAGATGTGACCCATTTTAAAAAAGGAGACCAGGTATTTGCGGCTACGCTGATGCACATGGGAGCTTATGCCGAGTACATCTGTCTGCCTGCTGATGGCCCCATTGCCTGTAAGCCAAGCAACTGTACCTATGCCGAAGCCGCAGCCATTCCAGTAGGAGCCCGTACCGCCTTACATTATTTCCGGAAAGCAAACATCCAATCAGGACAGAAAGTACTTGTCTATGGAGCCTCCGGCAGTGTAGGTACGTATGCGGTACAACTGGCCAGGTATTTCGGAGCTGAAGTGACGGGTGTTTGCAGCGGCGCCAATGCAGCATTAGTCTATTCGTTGGGAGCCACTCAGGTGTTGGATTACACACAACCCGATTTCATGCAAAAACTGGAAAGCTATGATGTAATTTTGGTAGCCATAGACAAACTGCCTTTTGCTGTCTGCCATGCTGCATTGAAAGAAAACGGCGTGTATCTGAATGTCACAGCACCCCTGAAAAGCTTGCACATGCACTGGGTCTCTCTCACCACCCATAAGAAAATATATGTAGGCGAAAACTCGTCCGAAACAGCCGAGGATCTAACGTTTTTAAAAACCCTCATCGAGGCCAACATGCTCAAACCTGTCATTGACAGAAGCTATCCCCTAGAAGACATTGTAGAAGCTCACCGCTACGTGGAGAAAGGACATAAAAAAGGCAATGTTGTCATTATGGTAGGGAAGGAAAATGAATAGACAATAGGGATGATTTCAATCAAATGACTCACTGACCAAATACATGCGTATTCACAGGCATTACAATTACTTTAGTAGAACAATTCTATTTAAAAACGATAGCCTTCCATGTCGAATAAAACTGGGGATTTGGAGATATTCTACTACTTTGTGTATCTTTAACCTGAGAAACTTGTTTGAAAACAGTTTCTTAGACCTGTACTGAGGCTTTCAGATTCTCTATAGGTATGTTTTTATCAGATACCGAATGCAATATATACAATATAGTCCTCCAGACGAACTTAAAAGCTATGTGCGGTACTTTTGGAGCTTTGATGCATGGAACCCCCAGTTGCCGAAGCTGCATATCAAAAGCTTTGCCGACAAATACCCGCGTTTGATCTTTCAAAACCTACATCACTTTGAACCTATACGTAACCTGCAAGGCGACCCTATGCCCGTTTGTTACCTCAGCGGCATAGACATCCAACCTACGGATGCCATCATGGGCGGAGCATTTTCACATTTTGGGGTGAGTTTTTATCCCCATGCTTTAACAGCTTTTTTTACGATTGAAGCCAGTGAACTCATCAATCAGATGCCAGATATACAACTGCTCTGCGGATCAGAGATACACCACCAGTTGGAACAGGCCAGTACACATCTGCAGCGGGTACAGCTTCTAAGTAAATACTTGTACGACAAGTTATATATTTCCCGCACCAACGACCTGCTCATCAACCACCTCATCCAATGCCACGACATCACTGACCAAACGTACCTGCACTTGCTCCACAAAAAATACAACCTCTCCGAACGTCAACTCCAACGACGGTTTAAAGCCCAGGTAGGAATTCCACCCAAGAAACTTCAACGACTGCTCCGCTTTGAACGATCCCTTCAATTGCTGGCTCAGACAGAATATAGCCAGCTTACTTCCCTTGCTTACGAACTTAACTATACCGACCAATCTCATTTTATTAAGGATTTTCAGGCATTTTCAGGCATGTCGCCTTATGCGTTTGTCAAAAACAGAAGTATTGGATCAGAGAGTTCGTCCTTTATTTACATACCTGAATAAACCGACCACAGGCTTTTTTCCGTTTTTTTGCACAAAAACGCCATGAGCAAAAAACTGATCCGCTTCGACTGGACTATCAAACGGTGGCTACGCAACAAAGCTAATTTTGTCATTCTGGAAGGCTTTCTGTCTGAACTTTTGTTTGACGATATTCGCATTGAAAAGATTCTGGAAAGTGAAAGCAACCAAGAAGAGGAGGAAGACAAGTTTAACTGGGTAGACATTCTGACCCAAAATTCAAAAAAAGGGTTGTGATTCAAAATGTATGATAGATTTACAATCTGACTATCAGTAGTTTATGTGTGTAATTATTCTTTTGTCCTCCCGCAGGGAGGACAAAAAAAAGGCGTTCAAACAGAATGGAAGCTTTTTT
>JACCDR010447466.1_pt1 | contig 20863 bp, 26 predicted proteins | sample 7446431 | NCBI WGS metagenome assembly JACCDR01 (sample SAMN15323443, study PRJNA562643) | freshwater metagenome | isolation source: river surface water | place: USA:Blue River Watershed | collected 2017-08-17 | reverse complement strand
TGCGGTTAGTGTAACATGCGCGCCTGTGAACATGGTTGCCTCACTATTCGATACTGGTAATCCTCAAGGGTTATTTAACACAAAACCTAATTACACAGTAAGCGATGGCGCTTTATAAAAAGATTACTGACGCTTTTCCCGCAGTTGTCCGTTCTCGATTGAGTAGACATTACCGTTATGGTAAAAGGATTCACCTTCGTAGGTATTCCCTTCTCTGTATTCTTCGGGGTAGGCTAACCTTTCAATCAAACGGAAAAACTCATTTAATAAAGATGGGAGTTCCTCCATGATTTCGGGTTCCATGTTTTTCCAGTGAACACAGTGGATGAGTCCGAGTTTCTTATGGATTTCCTTTAACCGATAAGAGTCGTAGTAGTCCACCTCAAATGCGTCTGCTACTGCATGAACAATACAAACGCTAAACCAGCCTTTACGATAAGCCTCTAAGAAGTCAATCAGGGCCTTCTTATACGCCTGTTGTTTCCATTTATCCGTAGTACGCATAACTGATGGTTCCAGAGCAGTGAAGTCTGGAACGTAGCTGGATACAGGCATGTTGAGAGAATCGATTAGCGTATCGACTTTCTTAACAAACTCCGAGTCTTTGAAAGACGCTTTAGCCGGTTCTTTATAAACACCCTCAGTGTGATTTTCTTCTTTCTTCTTAGTGCCGGGGAGTGCTAACCATTTCCACATATCAACCTCTTAACTTAGCAATAGCACGATGACTATCGAAAACTTTAACGATAGCCGGATAATCTTTCTCAACATACATCAACCGCATGATTCTTATCATGTCAACTAATACACTGCGGTACGCTCGATTCTCAAGGCACCAGTGATTTTCGATGACATGGTTGAGCACTTCTTCTCTGCTCTTAGTCCAGATAGTCCCTTTAGAAACATAAGTCTCCCAAGGAAATACCGTGGCGTTCTTCTTAACGCCGATATGGAAGAATGTGGCTTCGTATTGGTAAGCCAGAACAAAAGCAAGAGTAAGTCTGCATCGCTGACTGAGCTTTTGAATACCCCTAGTAAGCGCGCAGTTAAGCTCCTCAATACGATCCAAACCAATTAAGTAAGCGGTATATACGCGATTAGTTCCATCGTACAATGGATGGTTCCTACTCTCGGCGCTTTCCATATACCCGAGGAGAGAGTAAAAGTAAACCCCCTCATCAATCATTGATAACTCACGAAATTTATTCAGTATCCCGGAAGAGATTTCATAGTTGTCGAAGTCAGTCATCCGAACCAAATAACCTAGACCTTTATGGATGTCGGTGAATCTAAATGTCCTGTCCATTCTTTTTTATCCTATTAATAATAGTAACCAAGGGTGTGTACACTATAGTGATATATAAGCAAAATAAAAATAGAAACTATCACTGGGGAATGAATGAAATGTTATTTATGACGTAGTTTGACCCAAAACGTAATCGGAGATTGTCATGCCTAAGTTATCTGAAATTGGACCAGTAGTAACATTAACCGAAGATGACCTTCTGTTAATTTCTCAGAAGGATACTGACGGCAATTTTGTCAGTCTTACTACTACTGTAAGTCAAGTCGCAGGAGTTATTTCCCCGCTCCTACGCCCCAAGAGAATTCCTAAGTCTGTCAAACCCATTCCTGTTATGTCACCACCGCCGGTGCTAACTAATAGCAAAGCTACAGGCGTATCAGGAGCATCAATCGTCAATGGTGGTTCAGGTTATGCAGTAGGCAATAACTTAAACCCGGATGGCGGTGTGTTTGATACAGCAGCCACAATCCGTGTAACTGCCGTCGATGCTAATGGTAAGATTACAGCAGCTGCCGTGCAGAAGCCAGGTGTGTACACCACCAACGTAACCGGGGAAGTTAGTGTAACAGGCGGTGATGGCACAGGAGCCACTTTCAACCTCAGCTGGAATGCGAGTATCGCCAGTTCGATCTACAACGGTGTGACCTGGGCTCGTACCGACACCAGTCTCTTTGAATACACCGGTTACCAGATCAAAGACTCGTCTCCTGGTTATCGTGGTAATGGAGTAGGCAACGGAACTCAGTGTGTTATCGAGTTCTATACCGATGCTCCACGTTTAGACATCCGCTTGATAGGCGGTAATGCCAAGTATGATATCTACGTCGATGGACAGCGTATTTCTGATAAGTCTGTTGACACAGATTCTAGCGGAGCACCATTTATCTGCTCAATCGACTGGAATGGCGTAGCAATACCACGTCAGTATCGTATCCTTGGGATAAACACGGGATTTGGTGGGATTATTACAGAACGCGCTTATAGCGTTTGGGCACCTACCGGAAACCGACCAGCTCTGGCTTGGCAGTTGGGCGATTCTTACACATTCGGAACCATGGCCAGTCAAGCATCTTTTAACGACTTTAAGATCGCCTGCGATGCGCTCGGTATTGACGGTATTGCCGATGGTATCGGCGGTAGTGGTTGGACTTCTTCTACAGAGTCGACAATTCCACAAAATCGCGTAAGGGATAAACTTGGCTCCATTACTCGTACACCGGATTACATTTTCCTTTCGTTAGGATATAACGACGCAGCAGCAGGAAGGATCGAGGTCCTCAAAACTAACTTCACTGCTTCTGTAGAATTAGCCCGTCAGCTTTGCCCTAAAGCAAAGATTGTCGTTATCGGGCCTGCGACACCCGTTGGAGCAACAACTCAGTTGGATGCAATTCGTACAGCAGTCATGGAACTTTGTACTGGGTTATCGCTCGATTTCGTTGATATCCGTAACTGGGTCAACGCTAACAACAAGGGGCTATACACTGCCCCTGACCAAGTCCATCCTAATGACGCGGGTTACTACTACCGCGGAGGAAGAATGGCACAGGCACTCTCTCAGTTCCTTTAACAGCAAAAAAAAAGAAGGGGCATCTGCCCCTTCTTTTTTGTGCCTTTAGTTCGTCCAATCGATTGTTACGTCACTGACAAACGGATACCCTTGCTTATCCTGGAAGGAAATAACCAGGTGGTTGTTACCTGTCGTAGCGAGAACTTTCTCCTTGATAACAAAACTAGCGGCGATTGTCCGCCACTTCGTCTCATCCATTCCATAGGACCCGAACTTGTTGATACCGTACACAATGCCAGCTACGGCAGTTGGTAGATTAACATATTCGTCATCATCAGGCTCAGCAGAAAATATCGCAGTAGCGACTTTCTTCATCTGTACAATCTGCTCGGTAGTAACATCATTATAGTCAATAGCGAGATCTTGCGCCGCCAAGGATTTAAAGACGTCAAACGTACCGAGAGTTTCCTGGAAGTTAAGGACACTGACAGTATTGATTTCACGAGGGAAGATCGAGAAGATGAACTCAGCGTAGATGGATAACCCACGCATTATCTCTCCCGCCCAGAAACCAAAGAACATACCGTCTTTCCCGTTATTAACAGGATCTGCAAACGGTGACCACGATCCGTTCATAATGTCTTCGTAACCAGGACGCTGGACATAGTTGTCAACAATCTCCTGATAGACTGTACGAGCTAAACCAATATGGCCAGGGATACGCAAGCCTAACATGTAAGCTTTACAGATACCTGCCAGATACAGCCCGGACATGTGACCGGTGAAGTCATTCTCCAAAGGTTCTGGAGCTTTATCTACCGGGTAGTCAGAAGGAACAATATCATTTTCCTCCACGAAGTCACGTAAGAACAAGAGCCAGTTCTTGATATACGTTACCAGCTTATCAGGAATAGTCAGTTTCTGATCGCGCATAGTTTCATACATCTTAACAGCAGCGTAGAACGCACGCGGCTGATAACCTGACCACGCGACGTTTGTACCGAAGTGGTACATCGTCCACGTATTAGGCGTTTCACCATCTGGCATATCCCAACGGTCCCAAACATAAGCCGACGCTCCTGGCCCCATTACGCCAAACTGCTGGTGATACCATTGCTGGGAGTCGTACCAGAAGTCAATAACGTTAGAGATCATGAGATCGCGGTTAGGGTTTTCTTCCAGAGTTTGGAGAGCGTAGTAGAACGGGTATTGGTAACCCGGATACGGCTGTCCACGCCAGGAGTCAAACGTTGGTGCGTTAGGAACACTGTTGTTAGAGAACGGAATGATGCCTGGAGTATAAGGAAGCGCATCCAGCCGTTGACCTTTAATAGTACAGTCGCCCAAATAAACAGTCGCCGGTGCATCCATGTAGAAGGTCAAACCAAACAACATAGTGTAACCGTCATCTACTGCATAAGTGGTTGGCGTACCATTTAAAGTGTACAGGTCGATGTAGTCAAATTCCTTAGAGGTTCCATCTGGCAGGAAAGTCACTTCATCAACCCCGCCGTTCCAGTTAACCGCAGTAGGGCGAGGGTCCGTTTCAGGATTGGTCTGATAAGAGGCCAAGGTCCAGGATTGATCTGCGTAATCGGTCCCTACCCATTCAGTGCTCGCAGGTAACATCGCCCACCAACGCCATCCATCAGCATCAATGATACGAATGTTCATGTCAATATTAGCACGATAGATAACACTGGTAATAACGCGTTTCTTGCTCAACCCAACTGAGAACTGCATATCTCCGCTGTCCGTTTGCTGGGCATGAAGAATAGAGGCAGTACGACCATCGAATACGCTACTATCAAATTTCTGGAAAGCCTTCGTGTTCTCAGACCAGCTGATAGCACTAGCTGCCATTAATTCAAACGGATCGTTATCAGTAATCTCTACCAATGACCCGATAGGGATATTTATCTCCACCGGCAAGGAGTCCATCGTCGGAGGAAGAGGGATGTTATACACCTTCTCTTTCTCTTTAGATTTATCGATAGAGAGCACTAACTGAGCACGCGCGTTTACCAGACCCTGGTTATCATCCATCCCGCCATACTGAAGTTGTAGAACAGAGTTACGATTAACACGGAACGGAATAGCGTTCTGCTCCATGGTAAACTGCAAGCCCTCAGCGCGTTCAGAGCGGATACGAATATAACCATCAGCGTTGCGATCAATCTTAACTGCCTGTTGCGATGGGTAGGTGTAGTAGTACGTAATACCGTCGGTGTCATAACGAACATCACCCTTAACTTTACGGATGAACTTATCGTTAGCATCGATCGTCGTATACTCCATGATTGTCCATAGAGAAGCCTCGAAGGACTTCTTGTACAGATCGTCGCCCGTGATCTTCCAAAGGTCGTAGGCAGCCTCACAGAACCATTGCTCGGCATCTGACGCATTACCGCGGAACAGGTTATTAACAGGAACCTGTAAAGGACGGTTATGTTGACATTCGTTCGTCGCCAACATGTAACCACCGTGCTCAACAGGCAAACGAGCAGCGAAGGAACTATTGAGATCGCCAGTATACGTTTTATCCTTAAGCGTTACCGTTCCCTTCAAGGATTCATCAGTAAACGTACCGATCTTATCACCATCACCGGAAATGATCTCCATAGACCAGGTATGGATAGATTCAACTTCGTAAATCTTACCTTTATTTTTCCAGTCAAGTGAACCTGTCGCATCAGTCATGTACGGCGTCGCATCAATGCGTTGCCAGCCCATTTTACCAGTGTAGACTTTACCCACGACATCCAGGTACTCGCCCCAGTAAGGCGCGCCTGCGGCAATTTTACCGACGCCATTGGTGAAGGTAATCGCAATATCGATAAACCCGCCGTGAGTAGGGAAGTCATCGCTAGCAGCTAACGGGTAGTGAGCTAGTACCGGACTTTTACCGTTAACGATCCAGTTAGAAGACCAGCGGAACGGAGTGTCAGGAGGTAGCTCCCCTGCATAGAACGCTTCGATATAGGACAGGAAATATTTCTCAGCCGCCGCCAGATATTCAGCTGCCTTGAGAGCATTCCCTCGAGATTTAGCTAAACGATAAGCTTCGATGAACCCAGTGATCAATAGCGAGTGCCCTTCGGTTGTCGCATCGCTATCAGGCTGTCCTTCCTGGCGGGTGTTGTACGTGAAGTGACGGTTGTTTACCAACACGTCTTTTTCATTGATAACAAAGTGGTCGGTGTGAGGGTCCACGATCTTACCAGTGTTATTCTTCAAGAACTTAACGTGCCCATCCAGCAGGTACTCAACCTGACGGTCGTCGATAGAACGCCCTTGAATCTTATAGAGCAGTTCCTCCCAAGGCTCATCTCCGTTAATACGCATTGCTCGATAGGACTGGCCCTTGTTCTGCGTAGTAAAGAGATAGAACTTCATTGAACCTTTGAAGTCACGGACGTCCGTCTCGATCCATTGGATGTTTTCGGGCCACTTCAGCGCAAACTTATCTGCGTCGTTTAACGCCAGTAAGAATATAGGGGCACCTTCACCCAGTATGGCGAACTGACAAGTGTCGACATAGACGTCCTCCATATTCTGAATCATCGCAACGGAGAACCTGTCTGGGCTGAAGCGATAGTTACGGGCAGTTGATGTTCCAAGCCAGTCGATGTCATGGTCAGTGCTTAGGGCAGCCCAGTCAGAAAAGTTGAAGTTTTTCTTAACAAGAATGACATTGAAGTCATTAACCATGGATACCCGATTACCGTTGAAGTTCACTACTACAGCAGGACCACCGGTAATTGGTTTGGGAATAATAAACTCGGCATTCATGATATCGCCTACCGAGATGTTAGTACCTACAACTTTGTTAACGAGAGGGATGATATCCTTTACTTTCATCTGACCAGAAGCAAAGTCCATATCTGTTACGATAATGGGTGCGAACCCAATCAGAGTACTCAGGTCCCGCGGAACTAAATCAATAGCCGCCGATTGAGAGTATTTGACGTTATCACCGACAATGGCCTTATCGCCATTCACGATACCTAGCGTGATGTTATCAGGCGTGATATGCGTACCATTGTTCGCATTCAGCTGATCGGCAATATCCGTCTTTGAATCCTTATAAAACTCTTCACTCATTTTATCCACCTATAAGTGTCACTCTAATACAATGACATTACCGGATTCATCGGTAAGAATGTCGCCGCTCTCTGTAACTATAGCGTTTACCGAAGTATCACTATAGTTGTAATTGACGTAGACAATATCTTTCTCAGTACCGCCGGTAGGTTTGAGTAGCATTACGTGACTAAAGTCAGTGTTGACCTTGTAGTCATTCGCATTAGCCGTCTTACCATTGTAAAGGATGGTCGCATCCTTAACGTTAATTCCCGGCAAACCTCTCGATAGAAGGTAGAAGAGATCCTCATCAAGAGTACCGGTCGATTCCGTAACACTTAGTAGCTGAGCATACGGAGTGAAATCAGCGTAGTAGCTACGCATGGTTTGTGGTGACGGACCTTCAAGTTTAACAGCACCGTTGTCAACAATGTAACCGAGGTTAATAAAACGCTGGGCGACGGAGAGGGAGAATGTACCTTTCCACGATTGAGAAGACCCCTTGAACCGGAATGTTGCAGGCATCGAGAGAAGCTCACCTAACGTATACGGTTTCTCCAGATCTTCTTGTTCGATATCCTCGTAAGGGATCAAGTCTGGCCAGTATGTGTTAATAACAGCGATTACCTGTATCCCTGTAACCGTCTTTCCCAGGTTGTCAACAATGGATCTTACAGGGATGTTCTTAAAGAACTTGGACGGATCTAAGCGGCGATAAGTCACGTACTTACGGCCGTAATAGTCCGCACCTCCCTTAACTATCTTCACCATAGCAGCGTCTTCGGTGAATACAGGAGAGGTGAGTTCAACATCTCCTACTTTGAGATCGAGATCGTTTTGGGAATTTATAGCCCCAACAAGCTCGAGAATTAATTCCGGTCTGTAAGACATAATTAGCCACTCCTATTATGATTCATAAAAAGCGCTGTTAAAGGAGGAAGTTATGAGCGAAACTAAGGTTTCTGAACTACCGGCAGTAGAGAGTCTCGAAGCAGATGCTCTGTTGTTGATTACCCAAGGAGGGAAGTCGCAATCAGCAACGATCGAGCAGCTGATGTTGTTAGCTCCGAAGATGAAGTTGAAAGGCAGTCTCACTAGCGGTAACTGGTCGAGTAATTACCCAGATAATCCCTCCAGTGATAACGCAGCTGGTAAGTTAGGTAATGCGAGTTACTGGAAGACGGAGGCTACGCTATATTCGGCCCCGGTCGGTACACAGACAGCGCTGGCTAAACTTGAATTACAGAAATCCACAGGTATCCCCTGTGACGCGGACGGTAACCCGCTCCCATATCAACTTCTCGTCGGCGATATGAGATACAGTCAGACCACTGTCCCTCAAGTCGATATATGGCTAATTGTTTTTGGTACGCCAACCCAAACAATGGATCTCATTAGAAAGAACATGAGGCCGCTGGGTTTAGTCGATGATGTTCAGTACGACCCTCACTACGTACTCAACTACTGGTGGGTTGAATAAAGACAAAAAAAAAGAAGGGCCTTCGGGCCCTTCTTTTTGCTGTTTACTTCAGTAGTGCACCCGAAACGCCGATGATGTAGAAGAATAGAGCTACCCAGCACTGACCCATGAGATACCCGGATCTTTCATGTGCTTTCGTTAACCTGGCCCCAATAAGGGATAGGCACAGAGCAGGGAAGATCTTGATTACCCAAGGAATAGGAACCCAGACGAGTAACATCATTCCTGTCGACATAAAAACAACCATCACCAATTCGCCCGTATGTCCTGCGAATCGTTGACGCGACATGAAATGCAACGCCATCAACGCCACGGTCATGACTAGCGAATAAGCGAAGACCAGAGGGAACCATGGCTGAGAAAAAGTCGTCATTTGTCGAGCACCAGGTTACCAATACCTACGCTTTTGTAGGTACAGCCCACGCTGATGATTGCCATGTTACCCTGTTGATCACCGCCAGCAAATGTTTCGCCGGGAACTTCCAGTGTACGGAGGATTGGGTTTTGAGCGAACCCTTTCGGCAGCGCCGTGTCGACGATAGACTGAATCTTTTCTGCCAGATCACTTTCTTTCAGATTGGGAACGTCCACTTCCAGAAGAGAAATGATATCTTTCGCCAGACGTTTGATAGTGATACCCAGGTTTTGACCGGGGTTAACTTCCATCATGGCAACCGGGTATTGCTGGGGAGGAGCGGACATTTCCCCCAGGCTGATGCGTGACTGAATAACTTTACCAACATTAACATTGATCTTATCGAGACGTAACATTCTTATTTTCCTTTTATTAACGATCCATTACCGCAAGGAGATATCCGAGTGCGGCAATGTATGAAATGAATAGCTGTATATAGAAAGCTCGACGGCGACGTATATCACCAAAGTACTTAGCAAAGGTACATGCGGTCCAAACAAGACAGACAAACATTATACCGCGGCATATGTCATTAATACCGGTACTCAGGTAAGGAAGGAAAATGCTGGATATAATCCATAACAACATCAGCAGTTCCCTTAAATCCTTACCTAAGCGCTGAACGTAACAAGCTGTCCAGCAGAACAACAGAGCCAGTACTTGGGATACGCCAGTAATAAACATCACGTTATAAAACTGGGTATCCGTCATACTTACTCCCAGGTCTTGATTTCAAAGCGAGTCCAGACCCGATCCAGTTCCGCGAACAGAACAACGTTCGGGCTTCTTTTCGCTACAGAATAGACCACAACCGCATCTTTATCTTCATCGACCGAAATACGTTCGTTGAAGGACGCCCCGATGTTCGCCAGCTGGTTATAATCAAACTTATAACGATCCAGATAGTCTTTGAACAACGCCGGGCTGTTAGGACCAGCGTGATAGCCATCATCCAGAACCAGCAGATGACGATGATCAAACAACGGCGAGAACCCGCCGGTATGTTCAGGGGAGAACATAACGCCTTTAACCGGAACAAGTTCACCGACTTTCAGATTCCACTGACGCGGGTGAGAACCTTTGGTGTAGAACCATGCAGACAGAGGACCGTCCCAGATAAAGATGTTCGGAGCTTCAGGTTCAGCAGCAGTCATCAGACCACCGTAGTTAGCGTTAGCAGGCGGAACCAGCCACATCTCTTTCAGACGAGGCAGGTACTTATCAACAAACGTTGTCCAGGATACTTCGCGCTTACGGTGCTCGCGATCCGCGGCGGTGTTAACGGTGCTTTTCTGACCTTCCAGGTTTGCCAGGAAGCTGAGGTTACGCGCTTTCTCAGTAACTTCTTTTTCCCAGATGAACGGAAGTGATTCGCCTTTATAAACGCAACGACGCAGAAGTGTTTTATCCAGACCAGCATCGGTCATCAGTTTTTCTGCATTACGCAGCGTGCGCTCGTTGAAGTCTTTGGTAATACGCTTGTAGTTTTCCGGGTCAGTCATTTTCAGGAACTGTGCCAGAGCAACCATCGAGATATCATCCGGAGTTTCAACGTTTTCGAAGAACACACTTGCAGCGCCGCCGCGCAGTTGCTTAGTGCCTTCGGATAACATCAGATGCGCATTACCACGAGCATAGCCGACGATGCGTTCCTGACGCTGAGCGAAGTCTTCAGAAGACTGAAGTTTATGCTCTTTCCACTTGCCCAGGACGTTAGTCATATCGTCCAGCGCCGCAATGAGTTTGTTGTTCTCTGCCAATACGTCAGTGACTTTGACGTACTCACGCATACGCTCTAAACGCTTAACGCGTTTCGGGTCAGACAGGAACCAGATGATGAAGCTGATCCCGTCGTTATACTTCGCCCGTTCTTTACCGGCGTCGTAAGATTCATCGCCCCAGATCAGGTAGAAGTGATTGAAGTTGCCGTGTTGCATTTTACCAACTACGCGCTCTTCCGCAAAGTACGGTAGAATGTTTTGGTTGATAGCCGCAGCAGGATACGAGTCTTTAAACTCACCGCGCTGAGAAGGGGCATGATAAGCTCGCAGTACAAAGTCACGCATAGTGCGGAACAGAGCTTTATACTTCGGCGGAACATGGTCAGGATTCCACAGCGCAGACTCCGGCTCACCTTTACGGTTATGGTAAACCAGATCACCGTAGGTGTTGATGAACGAATGGCAGGTAGAGCAAACACCAGGACCAAGGCCATCTTGAGGGAGATTGGCCTCAAACAGATCGCCCAGCTGATCGAGAATGCTGTTACCGGCGGTTGCGCGGAATACGACAGCGCCTTCACGACGTTCCCACTGAGTCAGTACACCGTTGATTACCGGTGAATAGTTTTTATTGATTTCTTGAATCGCAGTTATTTCTTTCATCTTTTCTTTTCCTAAACGAAACAAAGACAGGGACCCGAAGGTCCCTAATAATTAGAGATCTGTAAACAGGGCACGAATAGCAGCTCGTGCTTTTTCTTCGCGTTTTTCATCGTCGCGAATAATGACCTCGATATCTTCAACCGGGATCAACAGGAACTCGGCAATTTCTTCATCACCGAACCCGGCTTCTGCCAGACGAAGGATTTCATCGGCGCGATGATGAGGAACAGCATCAGCTCCGTTATAAATACCATCGAAAAGCTCGCTGCGCGTTTCTTCGATGCGATCACGGATGCCTTTACCCGTTTTATAGATAGTATCGAAAGAACCACCTTTCTCTTTATCAGGGAAGAAATGACGCTGAGAAGAACGACGGTGTAATTTACGTGCCATGTCAAAATCCTTAAGTTGTTAGTGTCTCAATTTAATAGACGACTAACTCGTTTTTTACGGCCTTACTTGGCGATAGGGAAATCCATTTTCGGGCCCGGATCATAACCTTCCAATTGGAAGTCAGTCCACTCGAATTCGACGGGATCTTTATACTTACCGAAAGGAAGATCTTCACGGAAGTTAAGAGAAGGGAGTGGCGGAACAGGACGGTCCAGCATCTCTTCGATCTTATCTACGTGGTTCAGGTAGATGTGAGCATCACCAACCTGATGTACGACCTTCAACGGAGCCATACCCAGAATCTCTGCGTACATCTTCAGCAGCATTGCATAGCTGGCGATGTTATAAGGGGCACCGAGGATAGTATCATTACTGCGCATATGGAACAGGATGCTCAGTCCCTGAGAAGGGATCTTAAGGTCATCCAGTAGACGAGTAACTTTTTCATCGTCTTCGATGTTCTCATTAAGCGCAATGAGACAGGCCTTGCTGCGAACATCTTTATCACGCCAGAAGTGGCGGCTATGACCGTCGCCACACGCAACTAACAGACGCTCAGTCACGGTCAGATCTTCCACGTAGAACTGGAAGAAGTGGTGACACGGTGCTAATGCAGCGTAGCCTTCGAATACGTTGTCTTCAGGGGACAAGTTTTCTTTCGGCAGGTAACGCGGGTTCCATGCAGACACGCAGTGACGGCGGCTGTACGGATACTTACGGATAGATTCGAGTGTTGCACGAATCTGGTCTACGCCGTTGTTGTTACGCCACATGGTAGGATAGATCGGACCCAGATCACCTTCACGTATAAACAGGTACTCTTCCAATACTCCTTTGTTCTTAGCAAAGAATTCTACAACCTCAGGGAACTCGCAGTCGTAGACATTCGGGATAGGGTTACCGGCTACCTGAAGACCTGCCGCATCAAGCGTAAACTGTATAGAGTTAAAGTTCTCCATGTGCTGTACCATTTCCTTAGTAACAGCCCACTCATCCCAGATAGTAACACCCTGGTCTTTCAACCATTGAATGTTACTGTCACCGCGCAGCATCCAACGCAGTTCCATGAATATCCAGCGCAACAAAATCGCTCGGTTGCCATAAAGCGGGAAACCGTCGAACATGTGATATTCGTCATGTCCACCGAAATAAGAGATAGTACCTACCCCGGTTCTGTCCCCGCGCTTCTTACCGTGTTCTAAAATGAAACGTAGACGATCGTTATAAGTTCGCATAGTTAACTCCAACTCTTTTCCTGAATACCATTCTCAACCCACGCCAGAGAATGTAAACTCCAAGCGCAGGACTTATGATTGCTAGTCCTAACAAACCAAGAAGAGAGAATAGTAAAAAATAATCCAACATGATTTCCCCGACAAAAAAACTAGAGGGCCGAAGCCCTCTGTTATTACAGACCTTTCAAACGTTTAACTTCTTGCTCAAGCAGATGGTTCTGCCAGCTTAACCAACGGATACGTTCTTTACCGGCTGTTAACCAGACGATAGGACGTTTCTTCGTACCCGCTAACAGTTCCTGGATTGACGGTTGGTTATCGCCGTGCAGGAAGAGCTCGTTGGCAAACTCATAATCCGACATCTGTCCCATCGGGAGCTCACTGCGTTCACAGTTGTAACTCCCATCAAAAGGATCTGCCCCGTTCTCTTCGATCCACTGAGCGTTAGGTGTAACTTCAGGAATGAACTCTTCGACATTCTGCCTGAAACATTCCATCGAATGCCCGGCTTCATCCAAGAGTTCTTGAATGTACGGAATAGCGAGTAACTTATCAATATCAGAACTTCTCATTATTTTTCTCCGTCCAGGAATTTTTCAATAACGTGATTGATCAGGCCGGTCTGAATTTCACGGCTGTATTCAGAAGCCACGCCGTTAGCAGCGAACTGGGAAGAGTATTCGAAAATACCCCAACCTTCATCAGTAACGAACAAATCAGCAGAACCGTAAATGACACCAGCTTTGTTCAGAAGTTCAACAGCGTCGGCAGCTACCGCAAGTACACGGGGATCAGTTACCGGTTTACGCATACCGCCTTTGGAACCGCAGGCTTGTTTATACCCATCAACGTTTTCAATCTCACGACTAAAGACATAATGGTTGCCAGGGCAAAGAAGAATACGAAACTCTTCTTTAACGCCAGGGACAAACTGCTCAATGTAGGTTCCGTTAGTAGAAAGCTTGGTAACCGTCTCACGAATACCGACGTTAAGGTCGTAGCCCAGATTAACTTTTGGGATAACCTTCTTAATGTCGTCGATGATTTCTTGATCGGTACGAGGGTTTTCTTCCAGTTCATGAAGCTTTTCGGCCTGATCTTTGATTGCCCTGATAACGCAAGCAGGAGAGTGGTTACTTACTTCGAACATAACCTGACCTGCGCCCCGCGCCCCGTGTTCGTCTTTGAGTACGACCATGCCAGAAATATCGTTGCCCCAACCACCGCTCTGACCCAGCAGAAGAGGATCAGTTGTCTTCCATGCAGGGATAGGAGTGAACCCCTTGTAGTACGGACCGATGCTATTCAGTCGATGGCGCATGATTGACTTCGCTTCACGCTTGTTAGTGAAGAGTTGATGTGGCTTAAGAAGACTAATAAAGTCAGCACCCTCCGTAGATTCGCCCGGATAAGGGTTATCGATCAACACATCGAAGTTTGATTTCAATCCGCCAACCGGACTGATCTTCATCATCGGGTTACGGTGAATGAAGTATTCGACCTTACCGTGCTTAGGGTTATTAATAACCCCATGGAAATCGTTAAGCGCAAACTGGTTACTGAATTCGGAATTCTTAATAGCGATTACAATGCGTTTCATTTATTTTTATTTACCAGATAATGGAATTAATGAAGCTTTCCGCTTCGTGTAAAGTTTTACCACGCAGATTAAAGCATGGTATACCAAAGTCAGTTGCTAGAACCCAAGCAGTACGTGTACCGCCTTTTGGAATACCCTTCTTATCGATGTCGCTACAAGCTAGCAGTAACTTCGATGGATGAGACAACCATGGGCCTAGAGGTTGAAATCCGTTGCGTGTATGTAGTGCCTTTGCTCCTCGTTTCAGATAATCCCAGGCAGGATGAATTTTTGAAATAAGCTGGGCAGCATTTCTCCATTCGTAGCCTAGGTTACGTTCAGACATATAGCGATGTTTACCGGGGAAATCTCCATGTTCAAAACCAGCCCACGGGACGTATATCTCTGGTAAGAAGTTACACAAACCATCAGCGTAAGCCTGCCAATGCCCTCCTTCGAAAGTAAAATCAGAACCCGGTGCATTACCAGACCTTAATCTACCGCCAATAGAAGCTAAGTGATAAGCGAGGTTAAATATAAGATCTTCTTCTTCCTCGCTAATATCTCGACTACCTACGCCCGTGTACTGGAACATAATTGACCCTACTCGAAAATAAGACAGTACGCCATTGTCAATATCCCGACACTAAACGATACCGAATACGACCATGCAAGTATCTTGTAATGCGACAAGTCGCCTTCACGTTTAGTTGCAAACATATCGGAAAGAATAGCCCATAGCGTTACCGCCAAGAAGAAGCCTGACCAGACAATACCATTGTTTACCATAGCCACCGGAATAGAAGGCATGATAAAGGAAACAGCGAGCATTGGCATATCACGCTTGGGCGCAAGGAGATATTCGGCTTTCTGTTCGATATAGACTTTGAGTTCAGTGTGTCTTTCGATAATCTTAACCAGAAGCCAGGCGAACATGAAAGTTGATGCAGCTAAAGCTACAATTACACGAACCACTTGAGAACCGTCCATTATTCCATCCCGAATAAGCCATAAAGGCAGAGAAACCAGAAGAAGACAAACGAAGAACCGTTTGCCAGAAACATACCGATGTAACGAGCGCGCCACCACTTCAGCTGCCAGCTAAACACGATATTACCAACCGCCCAGTTGAAAAGAAATGCAATGGGCGTCGCAATGCACATCGACTGGAAACCGAATAGCATCAGAACCAGCGCCGCAGAAGCAATCGTTGGTAAGTATTTATACCCGTTAGGGATATCTACAAAATGACCATGGTAGTGTCGCCCGTACACTGCCTCGGTTCTTCGTTGCGCCTTAAATGTTTCGAGCACGAAAGGTAGCGCAATTAACGCCGAGATAACAAACGACGCGAGTGTATTCATTTCTTATTTTTTCCTTATTACCAGACATCTTCCGACCACAGTTGTTCGCGGTCATGTGTACGTTTACGAATTTGACCAGCGCAGATAGCGATAGTCAACGCTTGTTTGCGATCCCAGAACACATCGTATTGGTCAGTGAACCCTTCAATATGCTCAGACCTCATAGCCGCGATAACACGAGTTTCATCGTGATCAAATGCATGATCAATAGCCTGGTTCATCAAAGGTGACCCGTGACGAGCCCCAAGTACAACAACGCCATCAATACGCATCGCAGCGCAGACAATGCGACGATTACAAAGAACCTTCCCAGCTTCATTACGGTAATAAATAAAATCATTACCGCCAGCTTCAAACTCCTCAACGAACTTCCTTACAAACGTATTGAACCACTCGACGTCATCTGTGTTACAATTGACGACGTACCTGTGTGCGTGATTGGACTGGATAATTAGTGACTCGTTTAGAACGTGATCGCTTTTCGGTAACAGGCTAGCCGACTTAATATCCTCAGGGCGTAATACAACCTCATTGCCCCCAATTGCCTTACCCAGAATCAGATTACACTCTTTTCGCCAGAACTCCGGGAAGTCCAGGAGCAGAGTAGATGGACGAAGGTAACAAGAAATGACTTTAGCCATCAACGACCCCTCGTACGGCCAACACGCGGCATTCCACGCTGTCCTTTCGGTAAAGGATAAGCGTTACCCTTCTTCGATACCACAACGTCACGACGGCCCTTCTTGGAGACTTCGTGCCCTTCACGATGAGGTGCTGCGTAGAAGTCTAAAGGGTAACGTTCTTGCGGAATAGAAACTGCAATGTTACCGAGGGAATCGGCAAGGTTCTTCGCTAAGCCTTTACCCATTAATCCAATCCCGCCGATAAGAGCAATACGCTTGGGTTCGTCATGAACCTGTGCTAACCGCTCTATCTCCAGAAGAATTTCTTCGGTGATAATTACCCGGTACTGATCATCCATCTTACTGGTGAGGTAACGTTGGATATTTGCATAAACGTCAGCTGGCATATGGAGGCCACGACGGAGTACTTTCGTCAGGCGCTCAGACCAGGCAGTGTTATCCGGCGTGTTGGTAAATTGCAGGCGAATCTCTTTAGGTTCACCTTGTTGACCTACCCGCTTGATTTCTTCCCGCATAGCCTGATGAGCGATCTCGTGTCGGCGAAGATTAGCAACGACATTTTCATCAACCAACATCATTGCCTTATCAGAGCTGTGACCGGTGTCCAGGAAATCCATAAGCTGCTGCGGCGTAATAACCGAAGCTTGGTTCTTCACGTTACCCAATGAATCGGGGAACTCATCGCACAATGCCATCAGCGCATCGTAAGATGCTTGGTCCTTGCATAAGATCATTAGTAACCTCTACTATATTTAGTTAAACGTTCCACGGCCTTTTCTGCTTTTGGTCTGCGTGGTCTAAACTTATCTTTAAGGCGAATAGACTCTTGAATGAACACTTCCATTTGCTCCATGGTGTTCTCAAGAGTATTCCCTACGAATATCTGGGTTTCCCGTTTCAAACGGTATTCGAACCCTCCCCATACTTTCTCACGCTCTACACGGTGCCCGTCTAAGAAACCGACGACACAAACGCCCGTACTCTGAAAAGTCTTTAACAACTTTTCAGGTACAGGGTTTGGTCTTCTTTTAGTTTCGTACAACGTGCAGGTGATGCTATAAATATGGAGAGGATCTTGTCGGCCTTCCCGGCCTGAAACTTCGAGCTTAAAATCGTACTTCAGCTTGTGCAATAACAAAAGTGATACTCCTTTCTTAGAGTAAGAACATCTACCGCCCATGGGGTGATGGATTAATATCACTTAAGTAATATATCGCCAAGATTTATTTAGAAGAAGCACCACGCTACCAAACCAGCGCCGTAGGTCCAGTGCTTCAGCGAACGGTAGCGTCGCCAGCCATTAGCAAAGGCAAAGTTGTAACGACCGTTGTAGGGAATCTGCGCCAGAGGTAACAGGAACCCGACAGAGAGTATAATCGCCCACGCAGTGAGTATGCCGAAGCCTGCCCACGAAACAATGCCTACAAAAGTTGCCCCGTTCCGACTTAACATCGTCCAGGAATGCTTAAGCTTACCGACGCGAAGAGATTGCTCTTGTTTCCAGTCAATAGAATGACCAGACGCGAAGTTAGTGACGAGCACCAACAGAACGATCAGTGCAGACATGTGGATTACCCCGTAGCTTTTTGCAGTCAACGTACAGTAAATGTACCTCTTCATCAGTCAGTGCAAAGAATGCCTGATGTCCCAGACCTTGTTTAGATAAGACACTATCGAACGAAGTCTTTAAAATAAAAGCACGGCGTTTTTCGATAGATGAAATATCATCGCCCGCTGCCATCTCGCGGAATTGGTCGCCGGGGATATAAATGCCATCCCCAACCTTGATGAATACCGGCCCGATAGTTCCGACCGGTATGATCAATTGACCAACTTCCACTTGCCCGAGGCTAAGAGAAGTTAAATGGTCCATTAGTACCTACTTTTTCAGATAAACAGAAACAGCGTGGAAATCGCCAACAGCCTTAAGGATCATGTCGACAGCGCGAGTAAATCCTTCAACCAGATTATAGTTCTGGAGGTTATGCGGCAGAGGACGTGACATAACAACTTCCTGATAACCTGTAGCTAAACGCACTACTGCAATCAGTCCGCTGTTAAAGTCTTCGTCCGGCGCGGCAGGAATAGTGGAGAAAGTGATCATCGGTTTGTACATCGCACCGAGATAGTCTTCCTCGTATTGCGGGAAGATCTCAGCAATCTCTTTCCAGTTAACCCATTCTTTCGAATCAACAGCAGCGGTAACGAAAGTAGCCTGAGGAGTTAAATCGATTTGGTTCATGCGTAGTCCTTAAATATCAACAAAGCGAGTATTGTTTAAAATGCAAGTGCGAACCATCTCAGTATACTTGTTGCTGTTCACCGGGAATGTGCCGCGAGGTATAAAAGAGAACATCTTGAAATCAAAGATATCCCCGACAATCTTTTCCTTATTAAATAAGCATTCCGCCCGCTTATTATTTTTAACCTTGAAACCGGGTCCATTCCGGTCTATAGTTATATTGCGGAACGTTTTTGGTTTGTAGCTTAGGATAACAATCCCTCGCTCCTTAGCATGAAGTGATATTACTTCGTCTAAGAAACGTTTTAGCGTTCGATGATCAGAACAGAGGTTACCCCACTCTTGTCCGCGTACGCCCAAGAAGATTGTATCCTCATCGCGCTCCTCACCTTTCTTCTCCTTCCACTTATAACTCAGTAATAGGAACCCGTCGTACTTAGTCGTACTTTCAATACCGTAATCCAGAGGTATCTCGACGAATCGTATTGTCATGAATCCTTTACCAGGACCAGACGGATAACGAAGTGTAATTCCTTTACTTGGACGATCTCCCGACCCTATTAAAAGGGGACGAATATTTGTTGCTGTAAACTTAGTCATTTTTCTATACCATTTCTTAGAGTTAGGCAGTCCTTGCTGCCATATGATCTCTTCAGAAGGTTATGTTCATATTTACACGTAACGATGTAGAAAAAGACATTATATGCAGATGACTAACTGCACTACCACTACTAAACACCAAACAGTCATAAACCCACTTAAATAAACATGTAACCAAGGCTTATTGAAATGAAACCTAACACGTATGTTAAGATTGTATCCTCCGGTATTGCAAACACGGTAGAAGAACTCATGCCTTTTATTCAGGGCGAAGAGATCATGCCGTTGCAAGAAGATGAGTCTGTTGAAGTACGTTCTTCCGTATTCAACGAAGGTAACATTATCATCTTCCGTAACCGTAAGTCGCGCGAGGTCCTGTCGGTTATCCATACGCCGCATACCGTTTATATCCAGGAGCAGAATAAGACGATCTCAACTCATCGTCCTTACACACCGTTCTTGTTCGGTATGGATGATAGCGGTAAAATGGAAGCAGTTGCTCAGCTGTTCGAGATTAAACTCCCAGGCAAGTTCTACCTGGAAGCATCTGAAGAGCTGCAAGAGATCGCTGCTTATGTCACGTCAGTGCTGGAGCAGTTGAATCCTGCAATCATCGACATGACGATCGAGTTCGATCGCTTCAACTTACCATGCCGCAAGAATGTTGGTATGGAGCCTGCGTTTGCTTATCTTAATGAAGCACTCCAGGAAAAAGTTGGTTACGTTATCATGCCGGTTAAGGCTGGACCTGGACACCGTACTGCGATTGATTACTTCTACCTGGAACCAGTTCAGGAAACCCTCGACGTTGAGCTGGGGAGAAAAGAGACTGATCCTCTCGACAACGCAAGTGGACCAGGTGAGGTGATGGGTAAACGCGATCAACTGATCGTAAACCATATCACCGACGGCATCAAAAGCTCTCCGATGACCGACCTTACCAAAGGCGGACAGCAGGGTAGTTAACATACGAGGAGCCTTCGGGCTCCTTATTGTTTTTTTTTGTCTCATCTGCAAAAGCAAAAAAAAAGAAGGGCCTGAGCCCTTCCCTTGTTATAGCTCGAAAGCGATGTCTTTATTAAAAGCAACGAATAACGCTTCAGGGATCTCTGCGGCTCTAAAAGGACGATTGAAGCATCCTAGCTCAGTGGATATAGTTATCGACGCGCCGTGCTGAACTATAACCGGAATAACCTTCTCTTCCGGCTCAATCAGCGTGAACTTATCCGAAAACTCAGATAAGGCACGAGAATATATTTTACCCTCTTTCAACGAATGGTAGACCGCAGTAGGTTCGAACCCCTCGCGATCAGAACCTTCATTAGCAATAGCAATCAGAAGATATTCGCCGCCTTTATAGTGACGATACATACGCATCGTCGGAAGTCTGGTCTGTTCCATAACGCCTCCTTATAGTTGGAAGTCACCGAAGTCTTCTGTGTTGACATCAGCATCGATCTGACCTACCAGATAGGATGAAACTTCAACCTCCTGTGGCGCGACCTGTACGTTGTCTGACACGAGGTGAGCGTTAATCCATGGGATAGGGTTCTCTTTGGTTTTAAACGGCAGAGCGAGCCCTACAGCCTGCATACGGATGTTCGTAATGTACTCGATGTACTTGTGCA
>JACCDR010577285.1_pt1 | contig 20865 bp, 16 predicted proteins | sample 7446431 | NCBI WGS metagenome assembly JACCDR01 (sample SAMN15323443, study PRJNA562643) | freshwater metagenome | isolation source: river surface water | place: USA:Blue River Watershed | collected 2017-08-17 | reverse complement strand
GTATTAAATGTATGGACAATAGAAATGCAGCACCTAACATCACCTACCCAAAAGGCGGTGTTTCTTGTTCCAATGACAGTTTTGTGGTTAATCACACATTAGTTTTTCAAATCAAGTTTTGTAGTAAGAGTCCTGCCCTTCGGGTAGCTGTGGACTGTTATAGGCAACCCTAAAAGACGACAACAATGACAAAATACTTATATATATTGACAATAATTTCTCTCGCTTCTTGTGGGCAGACAAACAACAACTCGGACATAAACGAAATTAACAATAATGACACTTTAACTAAATCAAATGAAGTTGTACCTTCCCAAGACTATACACTAACGGACAAGACAGTAACCTTTTTTAGTCGTGACACAAATAGCTCAATTGTAATTAATGAAGAATTTTGCAAAGCAATTACAGAACCCGAAAGAGCAGCATTGGGTTATGTCGCAACTTTTATTGGTAATGAGTGTAATTGGGACGGTGATTATACTGACGATAGAAGTAATTTAAAATGCAGAATATTGACTGCATTAAATTTAGGCTATCAATGTTCAGACAAGCATTTAGGGTTTTTGAGACAGATGTTTAAAAACGACACAAAAGTGTTGGAAGAACTTAAATCTGACAACTGCCCAACAACACCAGACGGTGCTACAATCCAAGACACTTTTGACGAAATAACCTTGACAGTTAAAGGAAACTTAATTTCGGTTTCTTTTAAAGCAAATGGAGTTAATATGAGAGAATCTGAAAGTTGGAGTTGGTCAGAAACAGACCATTTTCAACTTGACAAGGACAATATTAAATTAGTTAAAAAATACGAATCAAAAGTTGAACGCAAGAAATTTGACATTGACGAATAAAGACAAAGAAAAGGCAGCTTGTAACAAGGGTTTTTCGTCAGGCGGGGTGACGTGAAAACTTGGAGTTTTGTGCTTCTATTCAAGCTCAGAGCTGGTTGACCGTTTTGTGCTCCGAAACCCGCCCGAACGCAAAGCCCAAAACCGTTATAGCCAATTTTAATGACACACTACACGACAGACAAATATCGCATTGACATTTATGCTGACCAGACTTTTACAGAAGGTTCGGCTGACAATGTTAATCAATACGACCTTGTTTACTTCGACAAATCTGAATATGTTTTTCCGTCTGTTTTTGGAATTAAAATCTATCAGGACGACAAATTATTAAAAAGTGCAGTTATTGGCTCTATTGGTGGCCGGACAGGTATTCACAACACTTCAACCATAATCGAAAAAGACAGACTTTTAATTTGCGGTTCCGACACAGTTTTTTGTTTATCAATTCCTGACCTAACATTGTTGTGGCGGACAAAAGCTGACCAAGCAACTTGTTTTGAAATTTATAAATACCAAAACAGTTACATAATTCACGGTGAACTTGAAATTACACGACTTGACAAGGACGGGAAAATACTTTGGCAACAAAGCGGTGCGGACATTTTTACAACATTGGACGGCAAAGACGATTTTACAATTACTGATAATTATATTTTAGTGACTGACTGGGAAAACAGGAAATACAAATTTGACTTTAACGGAAACTCATTATAAATCTAGGACTTACGCAAACTACTCTACTTCAAGCCCTGAAGGGGCGTAATCTGTTAGCACAGGGTAAAGCCCTGTGTATGTTGCGTAAGTCCTAAAATCAATAAACAAATAAATGACTGACAAATCAATTAAAACAGTAATAAATGCATTGGCAATTATTACAATGTTAGCAGGACTTTTTGGAATGCTTTTTTGCTTTCCATTTCTTTGGTCTGCGAGAATGGAAGACTTAGTGGGTGCAGGATTTCCTTTTGTTGGCGGTTCTATCCTTTTTGGGACAGGACTCTTGACACTTGGACTATTTAACAGACAGCCGAATAAATAAAAAACTGGCTATAACAAGGGTTTGAACGCAAGGCAGGCTGAAGTGCTAAATTCAGCATTTATGCAAGATTCAACGGTAGTAATTCTATTGAACTTTTGTGCTAAAAATCCACCACATCACCAAGCCGAGAACCATTACTTTCAAGCGTAAAAAACGAAACTATGTTCAACATATTTAAAAAAAAACAGAAACAAGTCCTTGAAACTAAAACTAAACCAAGGACAATTCTTTGTATTCCTGGAAATTGGAAAAGTAGAACAGAAATTGTAACAGCGATTGCTGAAAATAATATGAATGAATTTATTTTCGCTGGAACAATATTACTAAACCTTAAAACAAATCAAGGCTTTGAATTAGAGATTTGTGAAAGAGATGACAGAATGAAGGAGTCTTTCAAGTGGGCTGGAATAATAAATAGAGTTTCAGCGGAATTTTTGAATATGGTTGATAATCATAAATATGTCATTTATTTATCAGCTGAAACTGGTAGCTTGGACAGTGCTAAATCTATTTCAGAAGCAGGAAATGCAATTTTAAAATCTGGCGGAATTGGAATTAAAGTTGAAACAACAGGAAAAGCATTTACAAAAGAAAATTGGACTAAATTACTGACCGATTTTGAAGAATCTAATCTATATCAGATGTATGTTCTCGATTCAATAAGTGATGGAAAAGGTATGACTTACACTTGTGGAATGCACAACTTGGGATTAAAAGACAGTATAGTCTATAATGAAGAATTTCAAGACTCTGTAAATTTACTTTCAATTTTTGGTTATTATCAACTAATTGACAAACCTGAAATACATTCAGGACAAACTTTTAGTGCAGATATGGATTCTCCCATTTTTGAAATAACGGAAGAAAATAATCAACCAAATAATGGAGATGAATTATTTCAAAACCCTTATGGTATGTGGAAGTTACAAAGAAAAGCCAGCAGGTAACATCAGTTTAGCTTCGCTGATTTTCAATTGGCAAAATGGCGGCTGAAGTGCTAAATTGAACATTTGTACTTCTAATTCCCCCACTTCGCCAAGCCCTAATCAGTTAGCACCAATTTTAGGACAACAACACAACGACATGAGCGGCATAAAAAAACATAGAGGACTTAAACGATATTATAAAAATCTTGCGACTGAAAACGACCTTGACAAAGCAACTTGGCTTGACTTTGACAATCCCGAAACTTGGTTTGATAATTGGCATCTACACTTTGACTGGAAAGGCTACGGTAACGACAGTTTTAAAAGACGAAAACCACACTTAGACAAGTTGTTTAGACACTTTGACTTACTCGTGGACAAGACTAAACAATTGAAAACTGATTTTCAACTCTATTCCATTCTACTCGACTTTGACAGTTATAGTGACGCATTATTTTTACATAAATCAAATCCAAACAACCGTCAGTTCCCGTTTAAAATTTCAGACTTACAGTTGACACCAACTCTGACAAATAAAAAACTAATTGACTATATTAATAACTTAGACGGCTACGAAAAGCTATATGGACAAACTGGCGAAGCATTCTGTTTAATATTCAAGAAAAATGTGGGACAACCTTTTTGACAGAAGAAAAACTGGCTATAACAGGCGTTTAGCAAAAAAGCGAGTTCAGTATTTCAATGAAGACTTGTGCTTCGAATCGAGTTCAGACAGTTTAGTGTTTCTAATTCTGCTTCTTCGCCAAGCATCAAATCGTTAGCAGTAATGCAAACATCTCTTTCAAAAATATATTAAATCAACAAACTATGACAAAATACACTTTCGTACTATTGGCTCTATTCGGAATGGTAATTCCCACTCATGCACAACAAGACAAATATATGTGGCTTGAAGAGGTAGATGGCAAAAAGGCTTTGGAATTTGCCGAGGCCCAAAGCAAGGCTACCCTTGATAAATTGATTAAAGAAAAAGATTATCAATCTATTTATGACAAAAGCCTGGCAGTATTAAATTCTACGGAAAAGATTGCCTACCCAGACATTCAAGGAAAATATGTATATAATCTTTGGAAAGACAAAGACCATGTCAGAGGTATTTGGAGAAGATGTCTTTTGGCAAATTACACCAATAATACGCTAGATTGGGAAACGATTATAGATATTGACGAGATGTCAAAAAAGGACAATATTAAATGGGTTTTTAAAGGAGCCAATGGTTTATACCCTGACTATAACAGATTTTTAATTTCACTCTCAAAAGGTGGCGGAGATGCAGTAGTTATTAAAGAATTTGACGCTGATAAAAAACAATTTATAGAAAATGGATTTGCAATAGATGAATCTAAAGGTTCTGCCAGTTATGTTGACAAAAATACATTAATTATTAACACTGATTTTGGTAAAGGAACCATGACGACTTCCGGTTATCCGAGACAAGTAAAACTATGGAAGCGTGGAACACTCTTAAAAGATGCACAACTCATTTATGAAGGTGAAACTTCAGACGTTAGTAGTTCGGGTTTTATTTTGCGTGATGGTCAACAAGCTTATATTTCAATGGTTCGGAGACCAACATTTTTTACAAATCAATTTCTGATTTGGATAGATCAAAAAGCCATTAAATTAGACCTTCCTGATGATAGCCACTTTAATGGTATATTGAAAAATCAATTGATCGTTCAATTGAACTCAGATTGGACAGTAAATGCACAAACTTATAAATCTGGAACACTATTAAGTCTCAATTTTACGGAATTACTAAAAGGAAATAAACAAATTCAAGTTATAATTACACCTGATGAATTTTCTAGTATTTCTGAAGTTTCTACAACCAAAAACAGATTACTAATAAACTTATTAACCAACGTAACCGATCAATTATATCTATATTCTTTTGACAAAGGAAAATGGACGAGTGAGAAAGTAACAGCCCCCGAATTAGGAACTATTTCTCTTGTCACTAGCGATGAGTTTTCTGATCAATATTTTTTCGGTTTCCAAAATTTTTTAACCCCAACAACCTTATATGTAGCCAATGCCAGTAAAAATACAATCAAAGCCATTAAATCACTTCCTGCCTATTTTGATGCCAGCAAATATGAAGTAAAACAATTCAAGGTAAAATCAAAAGATGGCACTTTGGTTCCGTATTTTGTAGTAGCTTCAAAAAACTTAAAAATGGATGGTAAAAATCCAACGCTGATATCCGCATACGGAGGATTTGATGTTTCACGAAAACCTTCGTATATGGCATCATATGGCAATGTGTGGTTAGATCAAGGAGGTGTTTATGTGTTAGCCAATATTCGTGGTGGTGGAGAATATGGCCCAAAATGGCATCAAGCTGGCTTAAAAGACAAACGCCAAAATGTATTTGATGATTTGTATGCCGTTTCGGAAGACTTAATTTCCAGGAAAGTAACGTCCCCAAAACATCTAGGTATTATGGGTGGAAGTAATGGCGGCTTATTAGTTGGTGTGGCATTTACACAAAGGCCGGATTTATACAATGCAGTGGTTTGTGCAGTACCATTGTTAGATATGCAACGTTACAACAAACTATTAGCCGGTTCGAGTTGGATGGCTGAATACGGTAATCCAGATATTCCGGAAGAATGGGAATACATCAAAAAATATTCTCCGTATCAAAATGTAAAGGAAGGTATGAACTACCCCGAAGTATTCTTTACAACTTCTACTCGCGATGATAGAGTTCATCCTGGTCATGCTCGAAAAATGGTGGCCAAGATGAATGACATGGGATACAAAACCTATTACTATGAAAACACCGAAGGGGGACATGCAGGTTCATCCACTAATGAACAATCGGCAAAGTCAACCGCTTTGACATTTTCCTATTTATTAATGAGGTTGAAGTGATTCGTATAGATTCAGCACTAACAATTATTATGCACTACTGCTCACACGGTATTGGCAAAAGTACTGCTGAAGGAAGATATTGAGCATTTTACACTTCTATCAGTATTTATACTTTATTTCGATAAACGGAATTCTAATGCCGAGCCTTCGCCAATACGTAAACTGTTAGCAACCAGCTCATTGAACAACATATAAACTATAATTATTGAACAAAGAAAACATGAATATAAAAGAACTCAATCAAAGACAAGACATCTCTACTGACAACAAGCTAAGTAGAAATTATTCCCAATTTGGTGAACTTTTGAACGAATTAAGGAAAAAGGAGTTGAACCAAAACGTTGAACAATTTATAAATGAAAGAGTTGATAATTTAAACTCATCGACACTGAATGGAGCTCAACTGACTAAACTTTTAAAGCAAAAGCAAACTGAAATTTTAAAAAAAGTCGAAAAAGAACACAAAATAGTACCTAAAAATTATTACAGAACTATATGGATACCATTTGGAATGAGTGGAATTGGCGTGCCTATGGGAGTCGCTTTTGGACTAAGCATTGGTAACATAGGGCTTTTAGGACTTGGACTTCCAGTTGGAGTGGCTATTGGATTTGCAATTGGTAGTTCGTTGGATAAAAAAGCGTTGAATGAGGGAAGACAACTCGATATTGAAATTAAAAATTAATACCCTAAAAAAAGCCGCAAATTCTTCAACAACCCTTGCTTGAACTCAATACCTAAATACACCAGTCAACTAAATACGCAGGAATCTTCAGCTTTTCTTTGCATCTTTGCATCGTTTTCAAGGATAAATCCCTTGCATGATCTATGAAGAAATACATTGAACTGGCCGTTTCTCCTGAAATAGCCTACGAACCTGCCCAACTCCGGCAGGTGATTTGCGAACAATTGCATCTGGCAGACACACTCCCAGTTACGATCCGTCCCATCCGTCGTTCGATTGATGCCCGTAGCCGATACGTCAAAATAAACATAGCTGTCGAGGTCTACATTCAGGAAACACCTCCACCCCTGCTTGCTTTTGACAAACCCTACAAAGATGTGCATCAGAAAGACGCAGCTATTGTGGTAGGTTGTGGCCCGGCAGGGCTATTTGCCGCCTTGCGACTCATTGAACTCGGCATCAAACCGATTGTACTAGAAAGAGGCAAAGACGTACGAGCCCGCCGCCGAGACCTGGCTACGCTTACAAAACAACATCTAGTCAATCCAGAGTCTAACTACTGCTTCGGCGAAGGAGGAGCCGGAACGTATTCTGATGGAAAACTATACACTCGTTCCAAGAAACGAGGCGATGTTCGACGCATCCTGGAAATTCTGGTAGCCCACGGAGCCACCGAAGAAATCCTAGTAGATGCCCATCCACACATTGGTACCAACAAATTGCCACAGGTTGTCACAGCTCTTCGGGAAAGTATTCTGCAAGCAGGAGGCGAAATTCATTTTGACACCCGTGTGACAGGCTTTCTGGTTCGCAACCAGGAGATGTATGGCATCACAACAGCCAGCGGAGATACCATTGAAGGCAAAGGGGTCATTCTGGCCACTGGACATTCGGCGCGAGACATCTTTGAAACCTTGCATCACAGTGGCATCACCATCGAAGCCAAGCCTTTTGCCATGGGTGTACGCATCGAACACCCCCAACAGGTCATAGATAAGGTACAATACCACTGCGACATCCGCAATGCTTACCTGCCAGCAGCCTCCTATGCACTGGTCACCCAGGCGGCCTACAAGGGGGTCGAAAAAGGTGTATTTTCGTTTTGTATGTGTCCAGGAGGCTACATCGTTCCAGCAGCTACCGCACCCGGTGAGATTGTTGTCAATGGCATGTCACCCTCCAGACGTGATGGAAAATTTGCCAATTCCGGCATGGTCGTCTCTGTAGACGAAGCAGACTGGATGCACTACCAAAAACTAGGGCCGCTGGCAGGACTCGCATTGCAAAAACAGCTCGAACAAGCCGCTTTTCAGGTAGCAGGAGGCACACAGGCCGCTCCTGCCCAGCGTCTGATGGATTTTGTTCAGCATAAAATATCTCCCTCTCTGCTGCCCACTTCCTATCAGCCAGGGTTGGTATCGGTGGATATGACTACGATTCTTCCATCTTTCATTGCTACCCGCCTTCGGGAAGGATTGAAAGTATTCGGAACAACCATGAAAGGCTACCTCAGCAACGAAGCTCAGATGGTAGGTGTTGAAAGCCGAACCTCTTCTCCTGTACGTATTCCCAGAGATAAAGAGACATTGGAACATATACAGGTGAAACGATTGTTTCCTTGTGGAGAGGGAGCTGGCTTTGCGGGAGGCATTGTCTCTGCGGCCATGGACGGCGAACGATGTGCAGAAAGATTGGCTGCTATGTATGGTAAAACTGGGTAACCAATAGGAAAGTTGATTACTTTTCAACCATATAACTACCCATCTTTTTGATTATCTGTCAGAAAAATACTATGTTAGAACCCAAAAGCATTTGTCTGTGAAAACCACCATTCAATTACTCAAAAAACACAAACTACGGAATACATCCTGCCGGGAAGAAGTACTTGATTTTTTTCTGGGTAAAGATTTTGCTCTTTCACACGCCGATCTGGAATCATATCTGGTGCAATCCTTTGACCGTGTCACACTATACCGTACACTGAAAACGTTTCTGGAAGCAGGCTTGATTCATAAAGTACTCGATGACGAAGGTGGAGTCAAATACGCTCTATGCCGCAATCATTGTACCGACCACCAGCATCAGGACAACCACATCCATTTCAAATGCATTGCCTGTGGCAATACCAGTTGTCTGGAAATGATTGAAATTCCGTTCATTTCCCTTCCCAAAGGCTATAAAAGTTCAGAAATGTATCTGCTCGTTCAAGGGGTCTGTAAAGAATGTAACAAACGTTGACACTCCTGTGTGAGTTGTCAGTGGCTAGCAATACCCAGTTGCAAATAACACAAATGTTGAAATGGCATAAAGATGACCATTTTTATGCCATTTCAACATCTACCTTGCATTACAGATAACATAACAATACAGGCTATTCACAGCTTCTGGTGTTTTTTATTCATCTTCCGCTTACAGTATTACTTTTTTTTCTTCATGGAAATTTACCAGCAACTTCAGCAACGCTATACACAGGAAGTCCAAGTATGGCAGAAAAAATTCAATCTCATTTCTTGGCTTAGGCTAGTCGTCTTTCTAGCTGGCGTAGCCATAGTCTGGGTTACAGCTAATACCATTCAGAATCCACTTCTAACAGTCCTAATATCCTTGGTCTTTCTGGGATTTTTTATTGCAGTTCTCTATTGGCATACCCGTACTGGATACAAACGTAACCAATTCCGTTTTCTGGTTCGGATCAACCAAGAAGAAATCCAACGCCTGCAAGGAACCTACCATCCCGAACAAACCGGACAGTCATATAATGATCCTCATCACCCCTACACCAACGATCTGGACATCTTTGGCCATCATTCCCTGTTTGTCTTACTCAACCGTACACAAACCGTCGGAGGCACGTTAAAGCTAGCCCATTGGTTAAAAGAACGATCTTTGCCCCATCAGATTTTGGAACGGCAGGAAGCTATTACCGAACTGAAAAATCACCTCAATTGGCAACAAAACTTTCAGGCTACTGGACGGCACCATACTGACAAAACCGAAAATCTTCAGAATCTTTCGCAATGGATGGAAACCCCACCACATCTCTACAACCGCAAGGGCATGGTTGTGGTCTCGTGGCTGATGGCGTTCAGCATGGGGGTAGCATTGATACTGTCTACGTTTGTAGAAAGTGTCACCTACCATCTGCCCCTGTTGATCGGCATTATCAATATTGGTATCATCGGAGCCGTCAACACCTACATCAAGAAAATGACGGAACAAGCCCATGAAAGTACCCAATCCCTGCGACTTTATGCAGACCTGATGGAACAAATCGAAACCCATTCGTTTTCGTCCACACGCCTGATCGAATTAAAAAACCAACTGATTCTGGAAGGCGAAAAAGCATCAGCAAAAATTGAACAACTGGCAGGAATTTCTGGCAACCTGATGTCAGCCCACAATCCTTTTTTTGGTCTTTTTGCCAATGCATTAATGGGCTGGAGTCTGTTTTGGGCTATTCGTCTGGAACGATGGAAAGCCCGCACCCAAACCAACCTACCCCTCTGGCTAGAGGCACTGGCAGAAATGGAAGCATTGAATAGCCTGGCTGGCTTTTCCCATGCCAATCCAGCCTATACATTTCCTCGCCTGCACGAGTCGTCCAGTAATGGGCAGGATAGCATATTTTTTACGGTGACGCACTTGGGACACCCGCTTCTTCTGGCCAACAAACGGGTCTCCAATAACTTTCATCTCACTGGAAAAGGTAAGACCATTATTATTACAGGTTCTAATATGTCTGGCAAAAGTACTTTTCTTCGTACCATCGGCTGTAACCTAGTACTAGCCATGATGGGAGCACCTGTATGTGCTACACAGATGCAAATTTCTCTTTTTCAGGTATTTACTTCCATGCGAACCCAAGATTCACTAGAAGAAAGCGTCTCATCTTTCTATGCTGAACTCAAACGTCTCAAACAACTCATAGACGAGCTACCCAAAGAACAGCCCATTTTCTACATGCTGGATGAAATTCTGAAAGGCACCAACTCTCAGGATCGTCACCAGGGAGCTAAAGCATTAATCCGCCAGCTACACCGACACAATGCCTCTGGCCTAATTTCTACCCACGACATTGCCCTAAGTGAGATGTCAGAAGAACTGCCTGATTCGGTCGAAAACTTTAGTTTCAACAGTGAAGTCATTGACAACCAACTCGTATTTGATTATACACTTCAGCCAGGCATCTGCCGCAGTTTCAATGCCAGCAAACTTATGCAGCAGATAGGTATTGAAATGTAGCAGATGAAAAAAAATCATACATCTTTCATGATATGCCTGCAGGCTATAGGTACTAATAAAACTACAAGCAAGCACTAAATAGAATGTACAGGGCTTGTTCATAAAAATTAAGTATGCCCCTACATAAGCAAAATGAGTAAAAATTTTGCCTTACAGAACGTGTCGAAGTATGGTTAAAATAAGACTTTGATAAGTCCTGTGAGACAAAATCAATCAAGTATTTTTTTATGAACAAGCCCTGATAGAATGTATTTTTTATCTGCGTATAACTTCCACCCTACTTTATATCTTGCGTATTTGTTCTCTTGAACAAAATAAGCGTATATCTTACCTAAGTATAGATACAGGTTATTTTAAAGAAAATGAATAACTAAAGAAAAACCCCTAATAAACTGACAATGAGTTTGTTAGGGGTCAAAAAACAAGGTTTTCAGAACTGTATGGACACAAAAAAACCGTCCAGCAGACGGCCTTTTGCTACTACAACTATGAAAACTATGCAAAAAACTTAGGTGGAATTTTCCAAAGATACAAATTTTTTCTTGTATCTTTTAATCCTGTGAAGATTTTTTTTCCTTCACACGAGCCGCCTTACCTTGTTTACCACGCAGGTAGAACAATCTAGCACGGCGTACTTTACCTTGGCGAACTACTTCAATTTTATCAATACTAGGAGATAAAATTGGGAAAATACGTTCTACACCTACACCATTCGATACTTTTCTTACCGTGAATGTCTCTCCTACTGATCCAGTGTTCCGGCGCTGAATAACGGTGCCTTGAAACAGCTGAACGCGTTCTTTATTTCCCTCACGGATTTTTACGTGTACGATTATGGTATCGCCAGAGTTAAAACTTGGAAAATTTGCTTTACGTCCTGTATATTCGGCTTCGATTTGTTTAATAATCTCGCTCATGACAAATGTAACATATATAATGTGAACAAAACCTATTCAAAAAAGGACTGCAAAGGTAGGCATTTTTTGCTTTCGTACAAATGTTCACCCAAAATTATTTTTTTTCTTACGTTATTTTTGTCATTCTTGCCCTACGCTCACAAAAATACGTTGCGAAATATTAAAAAACAACTCTTTTAACAGACACAAAGATAAATGCAGGCTTATTTTCTCTAAAAAAGTCCGTCATAAACGTCCCATTTTACCTGCTTGAAAATCGGCTACTGCCGTCATTAACTCTTGTTGGGTATTCATTACAAATGGCCCATACGTAGCTAAGGGTTCTTCAATAGATTCTCCTCCTAGCAACAGAAGTTTAGACGATTCCAAAGCTTCCAATTGTATGGCTTCACCGTCACGCTCGAATAATACTAACTGGCCTGATGTAAGCTTATCTGTATTATTTATGCTAACTGAACCATGTAGCAAATATGCGAAAAAATTCTGATTCGTGTCAAGAAAAATTTTAATATTTTCTTTTTTTTCTATTTCCAGGTCGGCGAGTGTCACTGGACTAAATGTCTGAACAGGTCCTCTCATTCCTTCCAACTCACCTGCCAATACCCGCAGCTTACTGTGGATACCTACCTGACTTACTGGAAATTGTGTATGTTTAATTTCTTGGTATCGGGGTTTCGCCATCTTATATTTTGCTGGCAAATTTACCCACAGCTGCACAAAGTTAAGAATTCCTCCCTTTTTTGAAAATTCTTTTTCATGTTTTTCTTCATGTACCAAACCAGAGGCTGCTGTCATCCACTGTACATCTCCTGGAAATAACTTCCCGCTGTTTCCCGCCGAGTCTCGATGCTCCAAAGCTCCCTCGTATACAATCGTTACCGTTTCAAAGCCCCGATGCGGATGCTCGTCTACTCCTTTCGGCACTAATGAAGGCTGTACCTGCATCGGACCGTGGTGGTCTAGCAGCAAAAATGGACTGAATGGCTTCGAAGCCTGTGGATGAAAAGCATTTTTGCCAATAAACCCGTCCCCTACCTGCTGAGGTTGAGACGTATAAATGGACTTAATGGTTCTGAGATCTTTCATAAATTTTAAATTTGTATAGACATTTAATGTATAAACATTAAAATATTCATTTTGTTCCTTCTTCTTACTTTTTTCCTTTATACAAAGTCGTTTCCTTGTCTGCCCCCATGTGCTACATCTATTAACCACATAAGGGTAGGGTTGTGATTCAAAATGTATGACAGATTTGCAGTCTGACTATCAGTAGTTTATGTGTGTAATTATTTTTTTATCTTCCGGCAGGGATCTTCGCACACAGACGACGGATGCTGTATTTGTGCGAAGATCCCTGCCGGAAGACAAAAAAAAGGCGTTCAAACAGAAAGGAAGCTTTTTTACTCATCATACATTTTGAAACACAGCCCAATTATCTAAAACTTGGACAATGGGTGTTACTTCTACTCATTGGTATATTCATCTGCACACCATATTAGCTCATTTTATGACCTTTCAGGGAAATTGAGCAGTTATTTATCTATGTCAAGCAAGGTTCAGGCTACTACAGCTGTATTTTTCATCATAGCCTGACAGTTCACAGATTCTACCAACTTTCGAGAACCAATGTACAACGGACACCGCTGATGCAGCGACATAGGTTCAATGTCCAGAATACGTTTTTCACCATCAGTAGCCATACCTCCTGCCTGCTCTACTACAAATGCCAACGGATAACATTCATATAGCAACCGCAGTTTTCCGTTGGTGTTGGTGCGGGTAGGAGGATATAGAAAAATACCTCCTTTAATCAAATTTCGGTGAAAATCGGCCACTAACGAACCAATATAACGGGCTGTCAGCTTCTGCTTACGATACCCATCTATGACCCGTTGAATGGCTTTGGAAAATTCGTAATAATTGCCTTCATTGACCGAATACAACGAACCATCCTCCGGAATTTTCATACCAGGATTAGACAAAAAAAACTCTCCCAAAGAATGTTCATAGGTAAAGCCATTGACCCCATGCCCAGTGGTGTAAACCAACATCGTAGACGATCCATAAATCAGGTATCCAGCTGCAATTTGTCTGATACCAGACTGCATCACATCAGCCATAATTGGAGGTGAGCCCACTGGACTTACCCGTCGGTAAATGGAAAAAATGGTTCCAATAGACACATTGGCATCAATATTAGACGAGCCATCCATTGGATCCATGGCTACAATGTATTTACCCTGGTGATTGCCCGTATCAATCATGTGATCGTCTTCTTCAGAGATAATGGCACAGACTTCTCCGCCGTTTTTTAAGGCCCGGACAAATCGGATGTTGGCAATGACATCCAGCTTCTGTTGGGCTTCACCTTGTACGTTCTGAGCTCCAAATTCACCTGTGATACCCATCAGTCCGGCCCGGTTTACTTCTCTGTTGATGATCTTCCCTGCCAAGGCAATATCCCGTAACAACTGGGAAAGCTCGCCACTGGCAAATGGAAAATCTACCTGTTTCTGTTTAATAAACCGATCGAGGGTCATCCCGACAGGCATGGCTAGCATCTGATTCATAGGTGACAAGAATGGGTTAGGTGAGAAATCAAGCGTCTGATTTCCAATCGTTTATTTTGTATTTATAAAAAATCCGCTTTGTCCTCTGGCAGGAATCTGCGCACAAGTACAGCCGCAGTTGTTTTTGTGCGAAGGTTCATGCCAGAGGAGATTGGAAAAAAGATAGAAACATAAGCAAAGCCGCAGAGTCTTATCCACAACTCACGTTATATGATTAAAAAGGTGATGTATTTTTTATATTTTACCAATCTGAAGCTTTTAACTCTACGTTTGAGAGGCATATTTCTGAAAATTCTGTTCAAACTTCCAAGCCAAAATACGGGACTGGGCATCGTAGGCACGGGCATCAGACCAGAGATTGGCCGGATTCAGAATTTCAGTAGGCACATCTGGACAGGAAGTAGGCATATTTAACTCAAAAATCGGATGTTTCAGGTAATATACCGTATCCAGTTGGCCACTCAGAGCCGCCCGAATCATGGCCCGTGTGTAGGCGAGTGGAATACGCTTGCCTGTATAATAATCGCCGCCAATCCAGCCAGTATTAATCAGCCATACATCTACCGAATGTTTTCGGAGCTTTTCACCGAGCATTTGAGCGTATTCCGCTGGAGGCAGTGGCAAAAAAGGAGCACCAAAACACGTCGAAAATACAGCTTTTGGCTCAGCAATTCCTGCCTCTGTACCTGCAACCTTAGCCGTATACCCCGACAAAAAATGATACATGGCCTGCTCTACCGACAAATGAGAAATAGGCGGAAGCACCCCAAATGCATCGGCAGACAGAAAAAAGATGTTTTGCGGAATACCTCCCTGCGAATCTGGCTGAATATGAGGAATGTACGAAATTGGATACGATACTCGTGTATTCTCCGAAATACGGCTATCTGTAAAATTGACTTGATGTGTATCTGGAAAAAAAGAAGTATTTTCTAAAATGGCACCATCTCGAATGGCTGCATAAATTTCTGGCTCGTTTTCAGGCGAAAGATTGATTACTTTGGCATAACAGCCACCTTCAAAGTTAAATACACTGGTATCATCCCAGCCATGTTCATCGTCCCCGATCAGGCGGCGGCTCGAATCGGCAGACAGGGTGGTTTTTCCTGTACCCGACAAACCAAAAAACAAGGCCGTATCTCCATCTGCACCCACATTAGCCGAGCAATGCATGGGTAATACCTGATGCTGTACAGGCAACAAAAAATTAAGGGCAGAAAATACTGATTTTTTGATTTCTCCCGTATAAGCCGTCCCTCCAATCAACACTATTTTCTCCCGCAGGTTCAGAATCACAAAATTGGGATTTCTCACACCATCTGTTGCTGGGTCTGCTTCAAATTCAGGTACACAAATGATATGAAAATCTGGCTCTTGTGGTACATCTGCCTCTACCTTTGGACGAAGAAACATGTTGTAACAAAACAGATTATGAAACGCAAGTGTGTTGATGACCCGAATCTTTAACTGGTATTCCTCTTTGGCACATGCAACTGCATCTCGTACATACAAAGGCTTTTTCTGCAAGAAATTCATCATTTTTTCCAACAACCGTTCAAATATGACAGGCTCAACGGGCTGGTTTACTTCGCCCCAGTCTACACGAGACGCAGTTTGTTCGTCACAAACAATGTAGCGGTCTTTGGGCGTACGTCCGGTAAATTTTCCGGTGCTACACACCAGAGCCCCTGTATCAGATAATACGCCTTCTCCGTTCTCCACAGCCTGCCGAATCAGTTCTTTAGGTGTCAGATTAAAAAATTCGGGCAATGCTCCCATCCGGATGCGTTCTACCCATTCCAGGGTTTGTGAAATAGCTGCTGTTCTCATACCATCTGTACCGACTCTATGGCAAGAGTCTTTTTCTAGTTTGTTGATGAAGAAATGAAAGAATTGGCTCAAAGATAATCCAGCGAATAATACAAAACAAGCGAATATTCGCTAAATAAAAATAATCGCTAAAATTTCGTACCTTTGGCACACACTATTTGATGACTCATGAATGCTGACACAGTAAAGGTTCGACTTATATTAGGACTGAAAATCAAGCAATTACGACTAGACAAGAAATTATCTCAGCAAGAACTAGCCCAACGGGTAGGATTGGCACATTCGTACCTAAACGAGATCGAAAAAGGAAAAAAATATCCTAGGGCCGAAAAAATGATGGCATTGGCACAGGCCCTAGATACGACGTACGACTCTCTGGTATCACTGAAACTGGACAAAAAACTCGAACCAATTGCCGATCTGCTAAACTCCCGCATCCTGACTGAGCTACCACTGAGCATGTTTGGACTAGATCCGGCAGATTTTCTGCAACTAATGAGTGAGGCTCCTGCCAAGCTCAGTGCCTTTGTCAATACCCTGATTGAACTGGCCCGCAACTACGACATGCGAATGACTCAGTTTTATTTTTCGGTGCTGCGTACCTATCAGGAAATCCACGACAACTATTTTCCAGAACTAGAAGAAGCATCCGAACAGTTTTTACAGCAGTTTCTAGCAGGCAAACATCCCACCTCTCCCGAACCACTCATACAGGTTTTAACTGAGCAGTATGGCTACCAAATTCAGTATTTTTCACCCGAAACGCATCCAGGCATAGGCAGTCTGCGGTCTGTATTTGTGCCAGATTCAGGCAAGACACTGTTCCTCAACCAACAAATGACCTTGCCCCAGTTGCTCTTTACCCTTACACGCGAATGCGGCTATCAGTACCTGCACATCACGGAACGTCCGCTGGAGTCTTCGGTCATTGAGCCAATTTCGTTTGAACACATACTGAACAATTTTCGGGCCTCGTACTTTGCCGGGGCTACGCTGATACCCCGACAAGACTTGCAGCCTTTGTTGGAAGACTTTTTCTCGCAAACCACCTGGCAACCAGATCGACTAAGGCGTATTCTGGAAACGTTTCAGGCCACACCCGAACTCTTCTTGCAACGCCTGACCAACCTACTCACCAGTCATTTTCAGCTCAAAAATCTTTTCTTTCTCCGCTTTGACTACAAGCCAGGCGACATTCATTATTCACTAGTCAAAGAATTACACCTCACAAAGCTGCACCAGCCACATGGCACCGCTTTGCGGGAACATTACTGCCGCCGCTGGGTGTCGCTGCGGATTCTACAGAACTTATCGGGTCAGATGCAGAGCAACCACTGGAACGACAAACCACTGATAGACAGCCAGATTTCGCAATACATCGGTACATCTAGTAAGTATTGGGTTCTATCTATTGCGAAGCCGTCGCCTCCAAAGGCAGGCGTGATCAGTAGTATATCGGTAGGAATAGAAATGGATGCAATGCTGGAAAAACAGGTTCAATTTCTGGCCGATCCGCAGATTTCTCATTGGGAAGTAGGTGAAACCTGCGAACGATGTCCAGCTACAGATTGTGCCCAAAGAGCCAAAGAGCCGACTGTACTTCAGGAAAAGCACCGTCTAGATCAACTCAAAGAAGCAGTAAAAAAACTAGTTATCTAACGTGTGCCTGACACTTAAACAACTGATTATTAAATGATAAAATTGGTAATTACTTTACCCAATGGTCTTTTGAAAAAAGGGTTGACAAAGAGAAACTCAATTTGCAAAAACCAGTTAACCATCAATCATTTAAAACATTAAAATTAGGGATTATGTATCAAAATTTATGATGGAAAATCAAATCTGCTGTCAGTTAGAATAAATAATTGATAATCAGATGATAAATTATCGATCATTTTGAAACATAGCCAAATTAGGTAACAAAATGCGTAGCGTTGTACCCGTACCGAATTCACTTTCGACAGTAATACTGCCTTCGAGCCTTTCGATGGTTTGTTTGACAATATACAAGCCTAGTCCTGAACCATCTGATTTGGCGGTTCCTTTGAAAAACATATCAAACACACGAGGCAAATATTGTTCTTCAATCCCAATACCATTGTCTTCCACCACAATAAGGACATATTGCTCACGTATAGAAATATGAAATTGCAGATACTGCTGTAGTATGTTGGGATTCTGGTACTTAATGGCATTAGAAATTATATTTTTCAGAATAATAGACACTTGTTCTTCATCATTAAAAAATTCAGCATCTTTTCCGTGCTCTAGTCGTATCTCTACTTTTTCCATATTTGGCAAGTAGCGAAACTCTTCCCGACACGCATCTATAATTTTCCCAAAATCTATCTTTTTAATGATAATTTCCGAATTAATTGAGCGAGAATGACTAAGTACAGACTTAATAAAATCATCCATCTTATTGACACGGTTTTCGATCAGCAAAAGATACTGCGCAATATTTTCCAGCCTAAAATCTTCTTTAATCAGACTGAGTAGACCCAGAATAGAGACCAGTGGAGCCCGTAAATCATGTGACACCTTATAGACATAGTTGTCTAGTTCATGGTTGCGTTTTTTGAGTTCTTTCAAGGTATGCTGCAATGCATCTTCCGCTTTTTTCTGCTGGGTAATATCATAGGCGGCACAGGTAATGCCACAAATTTGGTGGTTTTTATCAAACAATGGCTCGATGGTGAGCCAGTAATACATTTTTTTCTTATTCAGCGTAATCAGAATTTCTTGTGCGATTCCTTCGCCACTAGCCAGTACGTGTTGTTTAATATGGGTCATAGACAAGGCTTCTGTTTCAGAGAAGGATTCCTGGTCTGTTTTCCCTAGCAACTGGGCAAAAGGATGGCGCGAAGAATCAGAAGTATCATAAATCCAGGTATAGACTAGATTACAGTCTTGGTTAAATACTACAATAGGAGCTTTATTCAGTGCCGTTCGGAAACGGGCTTCACTTTTTCGGAGGTTTTCGGTTATTTTTTCCCGTTTACGCGCCTCGGCCATTAAGCGGTTATTAATGCGACGTATTTTGGCTATACGAGCTAGCGACATATTCGCAAATTCATTTTTGATCGTATTGAGCTGGCTGTAAATAGTAGTTAGTTCTTTGCTGTTGGCGAGGTGTTCGCGGGTATTCAATGTGAGTTCTTCTCTTTTCCATTTCAGTTCGACTTGCAAGGCAACCAGTCGGTTTTCATAGTACGCCTTGCTTTTGTACTTATTGCGAATCAAGACAAAGCCTATCAAAAGCAACAAAACATAGGTACCTAGCACCCAGTAGACATACCGCATGGTATGTCCTATAGCAGCTGTGTAAATAGAGGTATAGATAGCCAGTTGCTGTCGTTCCTCCTGTATCACGTCCTGTAACACTTGCTGAAGATAATTCAGGGTACGATTATTCTGGTCAGAGGCGTATAACATTTGTAGTCCAGCCGTATTATTATTTTTCTTCAACAATATGCTATACTGCATAAGATCTATCTTAACAGAAGCATTTTTTTTCAGTGAATCAATCCGGATACGTTGGTAATTATCTTGTCTAGTAATGGTTACCAGTGTATCCAAATATGTTCCCAGTGAATCAATATACTGATAATAGGCTTGCAGGTGTGTTGCCTTGTCACTGATCAGATACTTCTGCTGTTGGTTCTCTGCTTGGTTGAGAAACTGGAGAACTTTTTCCATAAAAAAAATGATCTGACTCGAATAAAAGACCTGTTTGTTCGTTTCAGAAGCAACTCTCTGATTCTGGTAGATACGAACTCCTATCCACACCAGAAACAGACAATTAGCCACAAATCCAATATGAATAATAATTTTAGAATGGTTTCTCATCAAATCAAATTCTGTTTTATACCATCTGCGATTCCAGTACCCACATCTATTCAAAAATTTATCAACTGTCTTCCTCCTCAACCTGTTTCACCTCTACATGTCATCTAAAAAGAAAATTGCCTATCTATAGGTAAAGCTCCTATATGGTCGTTTTCCATCAAATGATATTTCTTAAAGTATAGAATATACTACTTCAAATGTATAATCTTCCTTTTGTCAATCTACTATTTTTTATAAAAAAAAATCAAAAAAGACAAAAATATACTACAATAGAAGCAAAAGAATCCTTTCTCTTTTTATGAACCGGACGCAAAAGGATTTATACGAGTACCTATGCCAAAACAGGAAACCGATAGGCAAAGGTTGTTGCACCAGGAACAGTCACACGAGGCATTTGCCTAAGGCCTAATCTTCTGTACAATGACTAGAAAAGATTTAAATGTGTTCCTCTTTTGAATTCTCAGAAGGATGTCAGATACTAAACTGACTCCATTAGAATCCATGTTTTTTGTAGAACTAAAATCTATTGAATGGTTAGTAGTACAACGAAAAATGCCCTTTCTTATTTCAGAAAAGGGCATTTTTCGTTGTATAGGCAAAAGACAGATTCCATGCAGATATATTTTTCTCTCAAATAACCCCGAATACATCTGGATCATCTTATAATCAAGACAATTCAGACTAGGGCGTTCCACAGAATTTCAACAGGATGCAGGGCTTTCCGACCTGTGCCCTCCTCAATCTGGTGGCGACAACTTGTGCCAGCGGCTGCAATCAAAACTTCGGCTGGTTGCTGACGAACAGTAGGAAATAAGACCAACTCCCCAATCTGCATCGAAAGTTCATAGTGTTCCTTTTCATAGCCAAAAGAACCTGCCATTCCACAACACCCCGACGGAATGAGCTGCACCTGGTAGTTGGCCGGCAAAGAAAGAATCTTTTTGGGTGCCACCAGTGAAGACATGGCCTTCTGCTGGCAGTGTCCATGCAGTTTAATGAGCCGCTTTTCTTGGGTAAAGTGTGCTTTGTTGATGTGTCCTTTCTCCATT
>JACCDR010561437.1_pt1 | contig 20866 bp, 18 predicted proteins | sample 7446431 | NCBI WGS metagenome assembly JACCDR01 (sample SAMN15323443, study PRJNA562643) | freshwater metagenome | isolation source: river surface water | place: USA:Blue River Watershed | collected 2017-08-17 | reverse complement strand
GTCCGCGGCCAGCGGCCTGGCCGCCGCGACCACCGCCGTCGGGTTCGCCGGCGCGGCGCTCAGCGCGGCATCCACACTGACCGCGGCATCCGGACTCGCCGGCCCGCAGAGCCTGTTCGTCGCCGGTGTGGATGAGCCGGCCAGCGACTTCGCCGAGGGCTCCCCGCTGGCACTCGGCGTGACCGTGCACTTCCCGGACGGTCCGGGCTCGGTCACCCATGTACGGTTCCGGGCCCCGGCCACCGTAGACGGCACCTATGCCGCGGCCATCTTCGAGGTGACCTCACCCGACACCGCCGGCGCCGGCACCCTGCTGGCCGGACCGATCAGCTTCACCAGCGTGGTCGCCGGGGCCTGGAACCAGGTCGCCATCCCCGGCGGTCTGGTCGTCGAAGACGGCGGGCCCGGCGGGAAACTGTATCGGGTCGTGGTGTACACCAGCACCGGCCGATACACCGCGACCAACAGCTACTTCGAAGACGGCAAGGCCTCCACTGTGGGTGGAGTGCATGCGCCGGCCGACGGTGACGATGCTGTCGGGCTGGGCGCCACCCACAACGGCGTGTTCAACGGCGGCACCCCCACCGCCTACCCGAGCGCCTCGTTCAATGCCACGAACTACTACGTCGATGTGGTGTTCCAGGCGTTCGGCGGGGCGGAGTTCGGCGGGGCGGCCAGCCTGGCCGGCCAGACAGGACTGGCCGCCGCCGCGGTCAGGGTGCTGTCGCTGAGCGCAACGCTGAGTGCCGCGACCGACATGACCGCCGGCGTGGTGCGGCAGACCACCGGCGCGGTCGCGCTGGCCGGCGCATCAGGGTTGACCGCCGCCACGGTCCGCGGTGTTCCCGCCGGGTCGGCACTGACCGCCGCCACCCAGCTGGATGCGCTAAGCGTCGCCGACGCCGCCGGCGCGGCGGGCCTGTCCGCGACCGGCCAGCTGGACGCGGACAGCCTCAGGGGGACCGCCAGCGCGGCGGAGCTGTCCGCACTCGCCCAGCTGGATGCGGACAGTCTCAGGGAAACCGGCGCCGGCGCGGACCTGTCCGCGACCGGGACGCTCGCCGGGGACGGCGCCCTGACCGCCGCGGTCAACGTCTTCTGGCAGGCCGACACCGACCTGGTCGCCGATGGCGTCCCGGGCAGTGAAGGTACCGCCGTGCTCGATGCGGGCACGGACCTGACCGCGGTGGTCCCGGAACTGCTCGGCTATGCGGTGGCGCCGCTGACCGCGGAGGGCGCGCTCACCGCGGCCGCGGTGCGGATCCGGCCCGCCGCGGTCGGTCTGAGCGCGGCGGGGGCGCTCGTCGCGCAGACCGCACTCACCCACCTATCGGCGGCCGCCCTGTCCGCCGCCAGTCAGCTGCTCGCGGCGGCCCTACCTCCGACAGCGGCCCGCTCGGGGCCGTATCCGCATGGGGTCACCGCGACCCGGCGATGGGGCACAGTGACCCGCACCGATCTGGCCACCACCATCAGGAGGTTCGGATGACCGATGTCGGAGACGCCATCGAATTGACCTTCGCCACGGCGCCGGGCGCCACCGTGGTGATGAGCTGGACCCATGTGCCGAGCGGGGCGGTCCTGCAGTCCGATGTGACGGTCACGGAGACGGTGGTCGAGGGCGTCCCCACCGGGCAGTTCCCGATCACCCTGACCGGGCCGATCGCCGGCATGTATGAGGCGGTCTTCACCTCCTACGGCACCGCGACCACCAAGGAAAGCTACTTCGAACGCTTCGATGCGGTCGGCGGGCCGGCGCCGCTGACCACCGTCGGGGAATACGCCGACCTGTATGGCGCCCTGTCGCCGGCCCGGGCGTCGATCTGCCGGGCACTGATCAAGCGCGCCAGCCAGCTGGTGCGCGACACGGTGCCCGGCATCGACGACAAGATCGTGGCGGGGGCGGCGGCCGCGGACTCCGTCGGCCTGGCCGTGCTCAACATGGTCGCCCGGGTCATGCGCAACCCCGACGGGCTGCGCTCCCAGACCATCGGGCCGATCTCCCGCTCCTTCGACACCGACCTGGCCACCGGCATGCTCGAGCTGACCAGCGCCGAACTCAGCCTGATCAGCCCACCGGTCAGCTCCGGACGCAGCGTCCGTACCCGGATGGGCACCGCCCGGATCGGCGGCGGCATGGTGCCCAAACCGGAACCGCATCGGCGCTGGCGCAACGGACCATACTTCGGCCCCGGCGGTCACTGAAACACGTCCTCGTCGCCGTCGGCCATCCGTCGCGTCTCGCACGGCCATCGGAGGCCGCACTCCATGCAGAAGTCGCCGACCATCCCCGCTGGGCCGACCTCGCGACAGTGCCAGCCCGCGATCCGGGCCAGGCGCTCCCTGGCCTCGAGCAGCTCCATCATCATCAGCCAAGTACGGGCATCCAGGTCGCTGGAATAGTGCCCACTGGCCTGCCGCGGAACACCGGCCAGGTCGAGCAGGTGATGAGCGCTGCGGGCCTGCTGGAACACCTCGCCCACCCAGGCCGGCGGGATTCCGGGTAGTTGCGCCTCGAAGTCGTCGGCGATGTGCAGCAGCGGATGCGCCCGGGTGGCCAGCCTGGCCAGCAGATCGTAGTTGATGTCCCTCATGACTAGGTATGACATCGCACCGCCCCGATCCGTCCGGAAGGAGGCGCTGTGGCGTTCTCCGGAGGCAACTCCGCCGAGACGGTGATCTTCCGATATCCGGTCCGCCTCGACACGTTCAACCATCCCATCCCCGGCACCGGCATCGACATCGCCGTCGACGAATGCGTGTTCGCTCCCGGCGCCGGCCGGGAGAACGAAGTCCACGCCAACCAGGTACTCGCCGACGGCACCGTATTCGCCCAGCCCGATGCGCCGGCCATCACCGCGCAGGACCAGGTCGTCATCCGCGGCGAGGTCTACGACGTCATCGAAAAACCCCGAGTGTGGCTGAACGAGGCAGTCGAGATCCCGGTGCGCCGAGTCACCGGCTAGGACGAGAGCTGGAAGCCGTACTTCTTCAGCCGGGCCAACATGTTGTCCCGGCCGCGGCGCTCACTTGGCGAGCAGCAGGCCACGCCGGTGATGAACTCGCCATCCGCGGTGAACACCCGCGCATGGTTGCTGGTCCCCATTCGGACCTGGAAGCCCTGCTTCTCGCAGGCCTTCAGGATCTTCGCTAAATCCTTGTCCATCGAAGTCGCTCCGTTTCGCTCGCGGTCTTGAAAAGACCGTAGCACGGGAGTGCGACAGCGTAGGAGAGGAATGCGACATGGCCGCGCGCTTCCATTCCGGAGCCGGACCCTGGGCCGGCAAGAACGTCCACTACGGCGGATTCGACTACAACTTCGCCGGTATGGCCCGCTGCGCCGTCGGCCCCGAACTCCATCGCGCTGTCTCCGAGGTCACCGCCAACGCGCTGACCTTCGCCGAACTCATCGCCCCCAACGACTCCCACGAATACCAGGCCGGCTTCCGCAGCGGCGTACGGATCATCCCTGACTTCCCCGACCGGTTCGGCGCCGACCCACCCATGGCCCGCTGGGGCGGGCACGTCAGCAACGTCGCCCGCAACGCCGTCATCGTCGAAGTCGGCGCCAAAGCCACCCGGCCCTATCGGATCCTCGGCCGCACCCTCGACTGGCTCGAAACGGTCGCCGACGGTTAACCGCCGTCTTGGATACGCGCCAGCGCCGCCGCGCCGGCTGCTTGCAGTTGCTCGGGCGTCGGCGGCAGTTCCGCGTGCTCGTGATCGGTCGACAGCCAGTACGGAACAAGCCCGACGCCCTCAACCAGGTTGGCGCCCTCCGCCTCGACGCCGCACTGCCAACAGCGCACCGGCCGCAACGGGCGTCCAAGCCGCCACACACCCAGATCCATCTCAGCAGCGTACCTGCGGAGGTCGACGGCTAGGCGATCATCAGCTTCGCGTAGGTCTCGTAATCGGCGGCCAGGTCGCGCGCCCGCGCCCATGTGGCGAGCAGGTAATTCCAGCCATCACGATCGCCCTCGCGCTCGAGGGGCTCGCAGCCCGGCATGTTCAGCACCCAGACCAGCCTCTCCCGGTCGAACCGTAGCCAGCTGAAGGTGCCGTCAGCCGAATCCAGCGCCTGGCCCTCGCCGGCCATCCGCAGCGCGAGCACGACCTCAGGGCGCGCCTCGAAGCGCTTTCCGGCGCCCTCCAGACCCTCCCATCCCAGGCCTTGCAGCTGGAGGGCCAGGACATAGAGGACCTGGGTCGCCTGGTCATCGGGGGTGCGGTCGGTAACCGCGCGGACGACGGCCGAAAAGACCTCGCCCAGCTGAGGATCGTCTGCCATGTCGAACAGCATAGCAGTGGGGGTGGACATTGTCCGACCAGTTCGCCGACATCGCCACCGTCATCGCGCAGTTCCTCAGCCCGCTCGTCGGCCCCGGCCACACCGGCATCGCCACCCCCGACAACCTCGCCGGCCACCTGCCGTTCGTGCGCGCCACCCGCGCCGGCGGCCCCCGCGACCGGATCAGCGACCACGCCCGGATCTACATCGACGTCTTCGACACCGACTACGACCGCGGCCACACCACCGCCGAAACCATCGCGGCCTACCTCGAGCCCGGCCGGCTACGCCAAGGCCCCGTCCTGATCGACCGAGTCGTCATCGACTCCGCGCCGCAGGAGATCGCGCCCTGGGCGCCCGGGATCTTCCGGTTCGAAACCCGCTACACCATCGTTTCCCGCCGCCACCGCGCGGCGTGAGCAAGCGCGCCCACCCACCGCCCGCCCCGCTCCGTCGGGGCTCATCTGACGCCTCGACCACCGAAAGGACCGGGCATGCCAAACTACGCCGACCTGGCGGACAAAAAGAACCAACTCATCCGAAAGGCACTTACCGGGAGCGTGTTCATCGCCCCACCCTCCGTGACCAACCTGGCAGCGCTCACGAGCGGCTCGTCCGCCGCCCTGGTAGCCCTGCCGACCGGCTGGGAGGACCTGGGCTACGTCACCAAGGACGGCGTCGGCTATGGCCGCGAAACTGAGCAGTCTGAGGTCACCTCGTTCGGCTCGCAGCAGCCAACCCGTACCGACCAGGTCTCCGACGTGCTGTCGATGACCGTCACCGCCCAAGAGACCAAGCTGTTGACCTTGGGGCTATACATCGGTATCGATACCACTGGCATTCAGGCCGCGGCGACCACCGGCGAGACTCGTATCGCCAAGCCGCAGTTCGCCGCCAGCTACCACTACCGGGTGCTCGGGCTCTTCATCGACGAGGTCGAGGAGGGGGAGATCTACATGGCCAGGTACTTCCCCTACGCCAAGATCACGGAACGCGGCGAACAGACCATGTCGGACGGGGACGATCCCGTGACGTACAACCTGACATTTCGGGCAGAAGAGGACAGCAGCACCGGAACGGATGCTGAGTGGATCTTCGGTGGCCCTGGATGGAAGGCGATGCTGCCCGACATGGGTATCAGCCAGGCGGCCTGATGACCACCCTCGAAGGCCCGTGACCATCGGTCGCGGGCCTTCGACATGTACGGCCGGGGCGAAAGCTTGGGTGGGCGATTCGCCCCGGCCTTCTACTTCCGCCCACCCCGACACGAGAAGGAGCGGCCGTGGCCGAGTCCGAAAACGTCTACGTCAAGGTCGGCGAGCGCGGCCTGCTCATCGAGCGCACCGCCAACTCGCCGCGCGACCACGTCAACTTCAGGGCCACCGGCTGGGTGCTGAAGGGCAGTAAGGGCGCGCCGACGAAGAAGGATGCCTGGGCGGAGGAGCCGGACACGTCGGGTCTGACGGAGCTGGTGCCGACGTCGGTGAAGGCGTTCACGGAGGCCGCGGATGCGGTGCAGGCGACGGCGTCGCGTCCGAAGGTGACGGGCCGGGGTAGTTCGTCGGCCGGCGAGGTCGCGGATGCGAAGAGCCAGGCCGCCGCTTCCTGATCTTTCGTGCTGTCCGACGAAGCCGCGAGCGGAGCGCTCGCGGCTTCGTCGCTTCTGTTCGCCCACCCAATGCAAGGAGATCTGTCAATGTCTGATGAACCGACGGCGGCCTGGGTCACTGTCCAGCTGCCCGATCCGCCTGTGCCGCCTGACCCGGTGCCTCCGGCGGATCCGACACCGGCGGAGGCCGCGGCGGCGCAGCTGGGGGTGGAGGCCGAGGCAGCCGCCGCCGAACTGGCCGGGAAGATCACCCAGCTGCCGGCCGGGGTGAAGCTGTCCACCAACCTGGACACGTATGAGAAGGAGAAGCCGGGCCAGCCGTTCTGGTTCCAGCATGCCGATGCCTTCTTCCATCTGCTGGATCCCGACGATGTCGACTTCGAGGACATCGTGGTGGTGCAGGAGCATCCGCGGCTGATGATGCACATCCTGCTGGACCCGGAGCAGCGTTCGGCGTGGGCGGATGCGACGAAGAGCAAGAAGCTGACGGTCGGCAAGATGAAGAAGCTGATGTCGGACTACACCCGCCATCACGGGCTGACCGACCTGGGGGAACTCGCCGGCTCTGCGCGACCCTGAACCGGTACGCAGGGCCGATCGAGAACGACCTGGCCGATCGCGGGGAAAGCCTGCGGGAGCTGTGGCAGGCGCGCCGCTGGCGGTACCTGCTGAGCCGCATCGATCACCTTCCGCGCAATTCGGCATATGTCGAGGCGGTCAGCCTGGATGAGGAGCTGGCCGCGGAGGTGGAACGCCGCGGGGAGAAGCGGTCGGCGCCGGCTGTGCGGATGCGGGACTGGTCTCCGGAGATGGAGATCCTGGTCGCGGCGGTGGACCGTCTCGGTGAGGTAATCCAGGCGGTGATCGCCGCACAGGGCGCGAAGCCGCCGAAGATCGCGCCGATGCCGCGGCCGAAGACGGCGACGGAGAAGCTGCGGGATCCGCGCCGGCAACATCAGAAGATCCTCTCCAAGGTGATGATCGCGCAGCCGGATGGCTCGCTGGTCAGCGCCGCGGAGATGGCCCAGCGCCGCCGCAGCCTCCCTGGCCTGCCGGCGCGCTGAGCCAGCGCGCCGCGACCCCTTTCCGATCCGAACGCGGGAGGGGGTCGCGGCGCGCCCGGCGGGGCCGCCGTGTGCCTGCTCGCTGACCAGAGCGAGGAGGCATTCACGATGGCCTACGACGCCGGCACTGCTGTGATCCAGATCACACCGTCGTTCCTCAACATCGAGTCGATGTTGGCGAAGGGCGCGCGCAACATCGCTCAGGGTCTGGACAAGGCGCTGGGCAACCAGCTGGGCAAGGCGATGGAGAACGCCTCGGATCGGGCTGAGAAGTCCTCGGACCGGGCGGGCCGCAAGCTCGGCGCGGTGTTCGCCGAGCGGGCCATCAAGCAGGTCGAGACGGCGTTGGGCAACATCCCGGACAGCGATCGGGTGCTCAAGCCGCTGCGGAAGGAACTCGAGGCCCTCGCGAAGATTGATCTTGGCAAGGGTTTCGACGAGCGCGACTTCATCAAGCGCCTGGAGAAGGTCCATGACGCGCTGCGCCGGGCGCAGCAGGACGCGCAGGGCATCAACGCGGTAGGCCGGCATGTGAACGCCGGCAACGCCGCGGAGGCCCTCGGCGCGGCCCGGCAGATGATCGACGAGGCGCGCCGGCGCGGCTTCGAGGCCGGCGATGCGTGGACGAACGCGTTCCAGACCCGGCTGCGGCAGATGCGTACGGCCCTACCGGACTTGAAGGTCCGGGCGGATTCCACCGATGACGAGCGTCAGGCGGCGGCGATCCGGGCCCGGGTCCAGGCGTTGCAGGCCCTGAAGGTCGGCGATGTCGCGACCCGGGACCACAATCCGCTGAGTCTGCCGATCGGCGTGAAGATCAACCGTGCTGACCTGGCCCGGGAACTGTCCATCATCGAGGGCCTGCTCGACAACTTCGTCGAGCGGTTCGAGAACTCCGACCTGACCTTCCCGGTGGACAAGGCCCGGCAACAGGCCGGCGCGTTCTTCGATGACGTCAAGACGCAGGAACAGAAGGCCGCGGAGGCCGGCGCCGCGGCATACCTGAAGGCCTATGACGAGGCGTACCGGGAGCAGGCGCGCCGCGATAAGGCCGCCCAGGACGAGATGTCGCGCAACCATGAGGCGGCAATCAAGGAGGACTTCCTGCGGCGCAAGCGCGCCGAGGCGGATTACCAGCGCGACCACGAGCGCGCTCTCGCCGAGGATGCGCGACTGCAGCGCCGGGCGTTCGATGAGGTACAGCGCGAGCAGGAAAAGGCTTTCCGGGACAGCCTGAAGCGGAAAGCGGACCTGCTGCGTAACACCACCGCCGGCCGGGTCCAGCAGGGCGCCCTGAACGCCGCCAACGCGATCCAGGAAATTCCGGTGCATCTGCAGACCCGCGCCATTCACGGGGAGATCTCGGAGATCCGGTCGCGGCTCGAGGCGCTGGGTGACGTCCAGATCGGCGTGCATTACAAGGCCGAAGAGATCGCCGACAAGGTGCAGGCGGAGTTTGTTCGGCTCAAGGCGATCGCCAAGGACCAGAACATCGAGATCAACGTCCGGGCGGATGCGGCGAAGGCGGCCACCGAGCTGGGTGCGATCCTGGCTCTGCTCAACCGGATCGATCACGACAAGGCCACCGTCAAGGTGGACACGTCCGGTGCGGTGGCGGGACTGGCCGAGATGCTCGGCAACCTCAGCTTGAATCTGGGCCGGCTCGGGGCGTTGATCGCCATCGGTAGTTCGATCGGTACGGCGATCGTGCCGGCCGCGGCCGCGGCGGCCAGCGCGATCGGCGCGATCGGGACCGTCGCGCTGGCCGCCGGCGCCGGCATCGGCGTGATGGTCCTGGGCTTTTCCGGCATCAGTGATGCGGTGGGCGCGCTGAGCAAGGCCGCTGACGATCAAACCCAGGCGACCACCTCGCTGGGGCGCTCAGCGAGTCAGGTGGCGTCCGCGCAGGACCAGGTCCGGGCAGCTGAGGCGGCCCTAGCTAACACGCGCCGCAACAACGCCGAGGCGGCGCTGCGGGCGCAGCGGTCGATCAAGGATGCGATCGAGGAGCAGCATCGGGCGGTCCGGGATGTGGCCCGGGCGAATCGGGATGCCGCCGAGGACCAGAAGAAGACGATCAAGGACGTGGCCCGGGAGAACCGGGACTCGGCCGCCGATCAGCAGAAGGCGATCAAGGATGTCGCCCGGGCGAACCGGGATGCCGCGGAGGATCTGCGGGATGCGCGGGTCGCGGTGGAGCGGGCCAACCAGGACGCCGTGGAGCGTTACACCGAGGCCCGGCATGACGCCGCCCAGGCCGACCTGGACGCCGAACGCGCCCAGCTGGGGCTGGCTGAGGCCTATCGGGCCGCCCAGCGCGCCATCGATGACCTGAATGCCTCGATCCGAGGTAACGCGCTGGATCAGCGCCAGGCGAGCCTGGACATCGCCAAGGCCAAGGAGGAACTGGACAAGCTCGTCACCAACCCCCGGGCGACCGAGGCGGAGATCGAGCAGGCGCGGATCAACTACGAGCAGCGCCTGCTGCAGATGGACAACCTGCAGCGCAAAGCCGCGGAGATGTCCGACGAGCAGGACAAGCGCTTCGCTGCCGGCCTCGAGGGCAGCGAGGAGGTCAAGCGGGCCGAGGAGCAGATCACCGCGGCCACCGAGCGGACCCGGGATGCGCAGAAGGCCCTGAAGCGGGCTGCGGAGAATGTCGACCGGACCCGGATCGAGGGCCAGGAGAAGCTGCGCGATGCGCAGGAGAAGGTCGACAAGACCCGCACCGATGGCGAGGAGCGGCTGCGCGAGGCCCAGGAGCGGGTGGATCGCGCCCGGATCGAGGGCCAGGAGAAGCTGCGCGAGGCTCAGGAGAAGGTAGATCGGGCGCGCATCGAGGGCCAGGACAAGTTGCGTGATGCCCAACGGCGGGTAGGTGACGCCCAGCGCGCGGCGGCGGATCAGCAGAAGGACGCCGCCTATTCGATGCTCACCGCCAACCAGAGCCTGATCTCCGCCCAGCGGGCGCTGGCGAATGCCTACCGGCAGTCTTCGGTGGCCGGCGGCGCATCGATGAACAATGTCAATACCGCGATGGGCAAGCTGAGTCCCACGGCGCAGAAGTTCGCGCGGTTCCTGTTCGGTCTCCGGGATGCCTTCTTCGCGCTTCGCAGGGAAGCCGACCCGATGGTCGCCGGGATGCAGCGGGCGATGGAGATCCTGGTCGGCAAGACCAGTGCGGATGCTATCAAGAATCTGCAGCCGCTGTTCAACTTTGTCGGGCGAGTGGCGACGAAGCTGGGTGAGATTTTCGTCCGGTTCGCCAATACGCTGAAGGGTCCCACCTTCACTCGTTTCTTCAATTACATCTCCAGCACCGCGGTGCCGACCCTGGATCGGATGTATACGGCTTTCGAGAACATTCTGGTGGGCGTGACGAATCTTTTCCTGGCCTTCACCCCGCTCTCGGGGAATGTCGAGGAAGGATTCGTCGGAATGACGGCCAGTTTCCGGAAGTGGTCGGAGGGGCTAGAGACCAACAAGGGTTTCCAGAGGTTCCTGGACTATCTGCGGGATTCGGGGCCTCAGGTCATGGCCCTGGTCGGTCAGATCGTCACGATGGTGACGAAGCTGGTCATCGCGGCGGCACCGATCGGTGCGGTAGTGATCAAGGCCTTCACCGGCCTGATCGAGTTGATCAATAAGATCCCCCAGAAGGTGCTGCTGTCACTGGTCGCCGGCATCTCGGCGGCGGCCACCGCGATCGCCATCTTCGCCGGCGTCACCGCCGCCGCGGCGCTCGGCGTGCCCGGCGCTATCGCGGCCGTGGTGGCCGCCCTGGTGGTCGGGTTCAGCGTCCTGGTCGGTAGCTCGGATGGGCTGCGCGAAACGCTGGTCCAGGCCTGGGATGCGATCAAGAAGGGCGCCGTCCAGGCCTGGGAGGTGCTCTGGCCGATCCTGAAGCAGCTGGGCCAGCTGTATGTCGACTTCTGGAAGGGCATCGTGGTGCCGGCCCTGAAGCGGATGAGCCAGATGTTCGCCGACCTATGGGTCCTGGCGGCGCCGGTCCTGAAACAACTCGGGGGGATGTTCGCCTGGCTATGGAAGAACGCCATTCTTCCGGCGGCTAAGGGAATCTGGACGGTCATCAAGCAGCTCTGGGAAATCATCAAGCCGGTATTCGACATCATACTCACCATTCTCGAGGCGGTCGGAACTGCCTTCTGGTGGCTGATGCGGTATGTGATCGTTCCGGTGGTCGGCGCGATCGTCTATGTGCTGGTCAAGACATTGGGTCCGGTCTTCCGGTTCCTCTGGGCGATCATCCAGCCGATCCTGAAGGCCATCGGACTGGGAATCCAGGTCACCCAGGCAATCATCAAGGTGGCGGTCGGGCTCATGCTGATCACCCTGAAGTCGCTCGGCTTGATTTTCAAATGGCTGTACGACAAGGCGATCAAGCCCGCCTGGGATGCCCTGGTGGAAAACGTTTTCAGGCCGATGGGCGAATGGATCAACAAACACATCGCCCCGACCTGGGACAAGGCGATGAAGAAGCTCGGCGAGATCTGGGAAGGCCTGAAAAAGAAACTCGGCGTCCCCATCAAATTCGTTGTGGAGACCCTCCTCAATGACGGCCTGCTCAAGGGCTACAACTGGCTGGCCGACCTGTTCGATATCAACCCGAAGAACGTCAAGATCCCGACCCCGAAGGGTGGATGGACCGGCTTCGCCACCGGCGGCGCCGTCAACGGCCCGGGCACCGGCACCAGCGACAGCATCCGGGCGCGCCTGAGCCGCGGCGAGCATGTGCTCACCGCGCGGGAGGTCCAGCTGGCCGGCGGCCACGAGGCCATCTACCGGCTGCGCCAGGCGATCCTGGCGGGCCGGCTCGATCCCGGCTTCGCCACCGGCGGTGCGGTCGGCGGCCGGCGGGGCGTCGGTGACGGCTTCGGCGACTGGCTGAAAAAAGTCGGCAAGGGGATCAAGGACAAGGCCAGCGACGTCTTCGACGGCACGGCCCAGTTCCTGCGGGACCCGGCGGGTTCGCTGAAGATCCTGGCCAAGACCCTGTTCGACAAGGTGCCCGGCAAGGACATCCCGATCGTGCAGAAGCTGCTCAGCATCCCCAGCAAGGTGCTGGAGGCGCTGCAGGACAAGGTCAAGGATCTGTTCGGCGGCCTGCTCGGTGGTCAGAGCAGTGGTGGTCAGGAGGGGGTTGGTAGCGGCACCTTCGGCAACACCAACGCCCTCGGCGGGTCCGGCGGGATGATGAAGATCCTGCGGGTGATCTTCCCCGGGTTGAATCTGAACTCGGGGTTCCGCCCAGGGGCGATCACGGTTACCGGCAACCGGTCCTATCACTCCCGCAATCGGGCGGTCGATGTGCCACCGCGGCGGGACGTCTTCGAGTGGATCAGGAAGAACTACCCCAACAGCCGCGAGCTGATCTTCAGCCCGATGGGGAGCCGGCAGATCTGGAACGGCCAGCCGCATGTCTACTCCGGTGTTGTCAAGCGCGGGCACTACTGTGTCCCAATGGATACTGAGATTCTGACTCGACGCGGCTGGCTTACCTGGGATCAGGTGGCCGTGGGAGACGAGACGCCTGGCTTCAACTTTGAGTCCGGGCGCACCGAATGGACCCGGGTGACCGGCGGAGTGCAGTACGACAACGCCGAGCTGATCGAGGCCCGTAGCCATTCGTGGTCCGTGCGCACCACGGGCGGTCACCGATGGGTTTCGCGCGACTCCCTGACCGGGTCGTTCTACTGGAACACCATGGACGGCGCGGTCGAGGGGGACGGTCAGCCGACACGTAAGCGGCACGGCAACAAGCACTCGTGGGTGATCGCCGCGGAGATGGTCGACGGCCCCGGCTTGCCGGTGACGGTCGGGGAAGCTGAGCTGATCGGCTGGATGGTCTCCGAGGGGAGCCAGCACGACGGAGTTCATCATCGGGGGGTCAACTTCTCCGTGCATATCTGGCAGTCCAAGCCAGTCGGGGTCGCTCGGCTCGCGGAACTGCTCGGCGAGAAGGCTTCATGGAACGGTAAGGGGTACCGGTTGCGCAACGCGTATGCCCGGGACCTGATGACCCGCGCCGGGCTAACGCACATTAAGAACGCCGAGCAGCTACTGCTCGCGATCACGGAGATGACCGCGGAGCAGAGGTGCGCGATGCTGGCAGGGGTGATCGGCGGGGACGGCTCCACATGGATGGCCAAGTACGGGACCGCGCCCTCGCTGAGGATCACGCAGGACGAGGGCCCTCTGCTGGAGGTCATCACGACGCTGGCGTACCTGTGCGGGCATCGCACCACGGTGACCAAGCACAAGTGCTCCAGCGGGTGCTGGAAGCACAACGGCACCCCCCTGGTGATCAACCTCGGCCAGCCGATCGTGTCGACCTACAACCAGGGCCGGACCGTGACCGGATCCGCGCCCGTCTGGTGCCCGACAACCGAATTGGGTACCTGGACGGCGCGGTTCGGGCACAACGTGGTGCTGACGGGTAACAGCCACGTCCACTGGGCCTATGACAAGGGCGGCCTGCTGCCCGACACCCGCAACATGCCGGGCGGGGTCATGCAGGTCTTCCATGGCCGGCGCACCCCGGACAAGGTGCTGACCGACACCCAGTGGGCCAGCATGGCGGCCCTGGCCGGCAAGGCCCGGCAGTCGATGGCCGGTGGCGACACCTGGAACTTCGACTTCAAGGACACCACGCTGGATGAGGGGCGACTGCTGGCCATCCAGGCCCGCCGTGACGCCCTCAACCGGGTCAACCGCATCAACTACTAACCCCATCGGTCGCAACGCCCCAGCGGGCCGCTGGGGCGTTGCGCTGCGGTCAGGAAGGGCGGTGCCGGATGCCTCTGCTGTCCGGTGGTCTGGTCGTCATCACGCCGGAGGAGGCGCCCAGCCCGGCGACCGTGGCCTATCTGGAGTCGGTCGGGACACCCAGCTTCAGCTGGATCGATCCGGATGGGGTGGAATGGCCGCTGAGCAACACCCGCGAGGATCTCGGCTGGTTCACCATCAGGGGGCCATCGGGATGGGGCGCGGGGCCGATCGAGATGGCCACCGACGAGCGCCCTCGTGGCGGGGTGTCGGTGCGTCATATCCAGAGCAAGTCCAGCACCCTGCTGTGGCCTCTGGAGGTCTTCGGACGCACCCATGACGAGTTCGTGCAGCGTTATCGGCGGATCAGTCGGGCGTTCACGTTGACTACCCGCCGGCACAAGCCGGGGGTGTTGCGGGTGGCGCGCCCGGATGGAACGGTGCGAACGGCGGAGTGTTACTACAGCGATGGTCTGGGTGGCGAAGCCGAACAGAACCATCTGTATGCCCGGCCGGTGATCAGTCTGCTGGTCCCGGAGGGCAAGTGGCGCTCCAGCGTGCCGGTGGTGGCGGTGCGCACCTTCACCGTCGCGGATCCCGCCAGTGTGCCCGCGGCGGAGAGCTTCTTCAGTCCGTTCATCAACGTATCCTCCTCGCATCTGGTCGGCTCGGGCCCGCCGGCCGGCACGGATATCGATGAAGGCCAGGGCAACGAATCCTCCGGTGACGACTCCGCCTCACTTACCACGATCAACAACCCGGGGGATGTCGAGGCCTGGCCGGTCTGGACCATCACCGGACCGATGACTCGCCTGCGGGCCTGGAATGTCACCCTGGGCACCCGATTCGCGATGACCTACACCCTCAGCGAGCAGCAGACCATCACCATCACCACGGACCCGCCCACCGCGCGGGGCCCCGGCGACAGTAACGTGAGCAAGTACATCGACTGGTTCAACTCCGCCGGTACGGAGCTGTGGCCGCTGACCGATGGCCCGAACGTCATCGGCCTCGAGGTCGACGGGGCCGGCATCACCACCAGCGTGCAGATGGCTTTCACGCCGCGCTTCGACAATTCCTAGCGGCTCGGTACCCGCCCATCCAGCGAACGGGGTGAGTCACTGTGCTCATCGGTGCATCCATCGGCGCGGAGGATCTGGCTTTCTATGAGCCGCTGTTCCCCGGCAACGACATCATGCGGATCTTTCCGGATAAGGTCACCGTGTCCGGGCAGGCTGATGTCGGGGTGCTGCCGGCATGGACCGATGCTCGGTTCGCCTACTGCCAGCGTCAGGGCACCATCCCGTTCTGCTCCACCAAGGTGGACGGATATGCGGCGGGCCTGACGCATGTCAAGAACCAGCTGATCAACATGCCGCAGTGGCTGAAGAGCCGACCGGTCGCGCTGTACATCACCGACCGACAGGAGCCCGAAGGCGACCTGGCCGGCGGCGCGGAGCCGGCCAGTGCGGATGCGTTCAAGGCGAACTTCAAGGCATTCGTCGACATGCTCAACACGTTGCCCGCCGACCTGCGTGCGAAGATCAAGGTTGGGCCGGTCCTGACCAGGACCTGGGTGGAAAAGGCCGGCACGACCCGCGACTACAGCCTGTATGACCCGATGGCCCTAGGCGCCCCCTATGGCGGGGACTTCTTCGGGGTCGACATGTATCACGAGACCGGCACCGCCAGCACCGTGGTGACCACCTCCACGATCATTCCGCCGGCCACGTTCGTCTCCCGGTTCAAGACCTACAAGTTCAACAGCACCGACAGCCGGCCGCGGCTGTGGCCGGAGCTGGGCCTGATCGGCATGCCGAGCGACACCACCGGCTCGGCCCGCGCCACCTGGATCCAGGGCCTGTATGACGAGGTCAAGACGATGCGGGCGGGGCAGCCGGGATGGGCCCAGCCATGGAACTTCGAGGGCTTCATCTGGTGGAACCAGGTCGGTGCCGCCACCGGTGCGGTGGCGGTGGTCGGCCAGCGCCGGGACTTCCCGCTGGATGACCGGACCATCAGCACGACCGACGTGGTCAAGCTGAGCCCGCCGCTGCCGCTGAACAAGTTCAACGTCTTGTGGGCCACCGAGCACAATGCCGACCCGCCGCCGGAACCCGGGCCGGCGCCGGATCCAGGTCCGGGGTCCGGGACGCCGACGGTCACCCCCGTATGGCAGTACTGGGTCGGTGCGACGATGAGCGAGCAGGACATCGGCACATATGAGGCGAAGATCCCCCGCAATGGCATGTTCCGGATCTTCCCGGACAGCAGCGGGCTGCCGCCGGCCTGGAGCGATGCCCGGTTCGCCTACGCCCAGCGCAGTGGGGCGGTGCCGTTCTGCTCGAGCGCCATCGACGGCGACAGCACGTTGTTCGCCGCGATGCGGTCGTGGATCATCAACATGCCGCAGTGGCTGAAGGACCGTCCCGGTGTGGTGCTGTATCTGACCGACCGCCCCGAGCCGGAGAGCAGCTTCCCGCAGGTGCCGGCGACCTACCTGACGAACTACACCAACTGGTACAACGCGGTGATCGCGACACTGCCCGCGGCGGTCCGCGCGAAGGTCGCCGTCGGGCCGGTCGTCACCCTGCAGTGGATCGTCAACCCCAGCAACGGCAACAACAACTATCAGCAGTACGACCCGGGTCCGTCGCTGTCGGACTTCTACGGCATCGACATGTACATGAACTCATGGAAGCCCGGCGGCGGCACGAACGCGACCCTGGTGGCTGACCAGTACATCAACCCGGTGACCTTCCTGGCCGGAGTGCGGAACTACAAGTTCAACAACTCGGCCAGCGACACCCGACCGCGGGTGTTCCCCGAGCTGGGCGCGATCGGGATCCCGGCGGACCCGACCGGCGCGCAGCGCGCGGCCTGGATCAACGGGTTGTGTGCGGAGCTGGATACCTGGAAGCCGGCCACCACCGGCTGGTCGTTTTTGGGGTTCTCCTGGTGGAACAGCCAGGGCGCCACCAGCACCACGGCGCTGACCCCGATCGGCACCCTGCGCTACTTCTACCTGGACAAATACCAGCAGAACGCTGCCGGGCCGCTGGCCTATGCCGATCCGCTGCCGCTGAAAGCGCTCAATTCCCAGGCCGCCAGCCATGTCACCCTGGTGACCGGCCCGGGCGATCCCGGCGGTGCCGGGCAGGGCACGGTGACGATGCGCGCGGGTACCAGTCTGCGGGCGTCCTACTACGGCGCGCCGAGTCAGCCGATCCCGCCCCCGGTGGTGGTCCCACCGACCACCGGTGTGCCGGCGACCGGGCCGGGCGCCAGCCGCGCGCTGCGGGCCATCTATACGGTGCTGGTCACCGATCCGTGGCTGAACGTCATCGGGGATCCGTTGGCGAACTGGCAGTCGCTGCAGGCGACGCTGCGATGGAAGGAGCCCGGCAGCGGGCAGCTGATCATTCCCGCGGATTCCTATGTGCGCAGTCAGCTCGTGCCGGGCTGTCGGATTGTGGTGCTGCGTCGGGTGTTGGGCACCCAGCACATTCTGCTGGCCGGGCCGATGGAGCAGGCACTGTGGGAACGTTCCGATGGGGTGGACGACAATGCCGGGCCCGGCAAGATCACGGTGACGTTCGTCGACGACGCGGCCTGGCTCGGTGCACGGCTCAGCTACCCGAACCCGGAGAAGATCCCGGACCAGCAGACCAGCGACTACTGGACCTACACGGGCAACCCGGAGCAGGCCATGCTGAAGCTGGTCGCCGAGCAGGCCGGGATGCAGGCGCTGGCCGCCCGGCAGGTGCCGAGGTTGACGGTGGCCCCGTATTCAGGGCTGTCCGATGCCAGTGTGCAGATCGTCGGCACCTCGGACGTGTCGCCGCGGGAAAAGTTCGAGAAGGTCTCCGATGTGCTGCGCAAGATCTGCACGCTGGGCGCCAACTCGAACATCCCCGGTGCGCCGGTCTACCATCCGGACTCGCTGGGATTCCGGGTCCGCCAGACCTCCCTGGGTGACGATGCGATCCTGCTCTTCGAGCCGCTGCGCAGCCGGGACCTGGCCGGCGAGGTGCATTTCAGCTTCGCCAAGGGCAATTTGAGGTACTTCTCGTACGAGATCGACGCCCCCAAAGCCAATGCGCTGATCATCGGCGGATCGGGGACCGGATCGGATGCCTATGTGCGGGAGGTCGTCACCCAGGAGCCTGATGCGTTGGCCTGGGGCCGGTTCGAGGCCTATCGGGCCGAGGCCGGTGGGGAGATCCAGAACAATGCCCGGCTGGCCGAAGCCGCCCAGCAGGGCTTCGCCGAGCAGCTGTCCTCGGCGCGGCTGTCCAGCAACGCCGCCGACACTCCGGATCAGCGCTATGGGGTGCACTACAACGTCGGCGACATCGTCAGCATCGAGTTGGCGCCCGGGCAGTACGAGACCGCGCCGGTGCAGACCGTCTCCCTGCAGGCCTTCCCCGCCGCGGGGGAAGTCGTCGGAACCACCATCGGGGACCAGTCCGCGCGCTACGACAGTCCGTTCATCGAGCGGTTCCGGGAGCTGGATCGCCGGCTCGGACGGATGGAGCGCCGCGGCACGCGATAGGCCCTGCGCTGAACACCAACGAGCCCCAGACCCGTGGGACCGGTCTGGGGCTCGTTGGTGACCCCGCTCGGGGATCAGTAGCGCTGGACACGCGAAGGGCAGCCTATCACGGCGCCGTGACGCTCGGTCAGCCCAGCGGCTCGCTGGGCTGACCGCGGTTAGTAGTCGATGCGGTTGACCCGGCTGAGGGCGTCATGGCGGGCCCGGATGGCCAGCAGTTGCCCCTCATCCAGCGTGGTGACCTTGAAGTCGAAGTTCCAGGTGGGCCCGCCTCGGTCAGCCAAGACGGGCTTGTCCTCCTGCTCGCTGGAGCCGCCGCTGTAGTTGATCGGCTCCGCCATGGCTTCGGGCATGGTTCTTTCTCCTCTTTCGGCAGCCGACTGGTTCCTGAAAGAACCTAGCAGTCTTTTACGACAACTCCAGAGAGTGAGGTCCGCCGGTGGCGGAGAGTTCCTTCCCGGTGGCCGGCGGCGCCGGCGTCACCGATGCGGCCTATGAGCGCCTGATGGGCCCGATCACGGGCTCGGGGCGCTATACGTTCGGCGCCACATCCAGCCAGATCACCACCCCGCTGATCTTCGCCGACAATTCCGGGCGGCAGGTCAAGGCGCTGGCCAACCAGTCCGCGATCGTGCGGGGCTTCCGGTGGGAGTCCGGCACCACCCCGCCGGTGATCAGCCTGGATGCGAACACCTCCGGCAACCCGCGCCTGGACCTGATCGTGCTGCGCCTGGACCGCAGCAACTTCACGGTGCGACTCGGCAAGACCAAGGGCACGCCGGCGGTGGCACCGACCGCGCCGGCGGCGATCCAGGATGCCGGCGCGACCGGTGTCTGGGAGCTGCCGATCGCCACGGTCAAGGTGGCCAGCTCCGGGGTGACCGGGCAGCCATCCATCCAGGCCGCGGATGTCAACGATCTGAGCTGGTGGCTGGCGCCGCCGGCGATGGTCAGCCAGCAGGGCCAGAATCCACCGGTGTCGCCCGGCGCGATGCTGCACCAGGTCGACACCGGCCGCAGCTATCGCGGGGTGGGTGGCAGCTGGGTGCTGTTCGGCGAGGCCGGGGCGTTCACGAAGCTGCCGGTCTCGGCCAGCTGGACCAGCGACAACCTCTATGCGCAGCGGGTCAACGGGCTGGTGTTTTTCCAGGGCGCGGTGACCACCACTGTCTCGCGGGCGGCGAACACCGATGTGAATATCTGCGTCCTGCCGGCGGAGTATCGGCCGCTGCATGACTTCAACGCCGTCTGCTGGATGTCGCCGAGCCAGGCCGGGCGGGTGTTCTTCTCCAGCGGCGGCCTGGTCACCCTGACCGCCTACGGCACCACCCTGCCCAGCGGCGGCCTAGTCATCATCCCGCCACTGAACTGGCCGTACCTCTAAGGAGCACGCGACATGCGCATGACTTTCGGCGGCGGGCCCGAGGATGTCTACTTGGTCGAGGATGAAGATCACGACCTGCGTGGTGGTGGCGGGGCCACGGTCCTGTTCTACACCGCCGAAACCGGCAGCACCCGGATCCTGGATCTGCTCGACATCAACCTCAGCCCCATCACCAGCATCACCACCAGCAACGGCACCGATGGGCGAGCGCCGGGTCAGATCGCCCCGTTCTATGGCCCGAACGAAGTCTATGAAATGTGGGCCACCGCCAACGGCTCCCCGCGGTTCCTCTTGCAGGCCTCCAACCTGGGCAGCGAACTCGGCCCGATCCGGGACCAGTACCAGCAGCATTCCGCGCAGTCCAACGGTCACGGCACCCGACTGCAGGATCTGCAGAATGTCAACCCGACCAGTGTCACCGCCGCCACCAACGGCCAGGCCCTGGTCTATGACTCGGCCAGTCAGCTGTGGGTTGCCGGTGCCGCGGTCGGCGGCGGCGGCGGTTCCGGCGATGCGACACTGGCCGGCACCCAGACCTTCACCGGCTCGAAGACGTTCACCGGCGGGCTGGTGGCGCGCCCGCCGAGCACCATCACCCAGGCCCGGATCCTGCAGGCCCTGTCCGGGCAGACCAGTGCTGTCGAGGAATGGCGGGACTCCACCGGCGCCGCCCGGGCCTGGATGTCGTCGGACTTCCGGCTGCGTGTGCCGAACCTGGGTCGCAGCATCACGTTCGCGAAGGCGGGTGCCCTGGCGACCGGCAGCGGCACATTCCGCTGGTACAACGACACTACGGTGCCGCTGGACTTCCTGTCGGTGCGCATCACCATCGGCACAGCCAGCACATCGGGCACGCCGACGGTCGATGTCAACGTCAACGGCACCTCGATCTATGGGACGCAGTCGGCCCGCCCGACGATCGCTGTCGGGGCACTGACCAGCGGCAAGAATGTCGGCTTCACCACCGCCACGCTGGCGGTGGGCGGATACCTGACAGCGGATATCGATGTCGCCGGCACCGGCGCCGCCGACCTGATCGTGCAGATCGATTTGGGGTGACCGGATGCCGATCGCGTTCGTAGGGGTCAATTCGGTCCTGAACTCCGTCTCCGGGACCAGCACGGCGGTGCCGATGCCGACCGCGGCGGTCACCGGCAACCTGCTGTATGCGCTGGTC
>JACCDR010453711.1_pt1 | contig 20873 bp, 29 predicted proteins | sample 7446431 | NCBI WGS metagenome assembly JACCDR01 (sample SAMN15323443, study PRJNA562643) | freshwater metagenome | isolation source: river surface water | place: USA:Blue River Watershed | collected 2017-08-17 | reverse complement strand
GCCTACCTCGTGGCCACCTCGTGCCTGAAGCAGTTGGTGAAGCCCTGCGCCGTGGACGAGGAGGGCGTCGCCAACCACGTCGAGGAGTGCAAGTGCTCCCCGTACCGCGTGGTTTACGACAAGCGCCGCGCCCGGACCCGGATCACCCGGCAGGGCCTGACGAAGGCGCACCTGCACGCCGACGCGCTGCGCGTGATGTCCAAGGAGATCCTGAAGGATCTGTGGTGCGCCGCGCGGGACCACCACGTGAAGCTGGAGCAGCCCGAGGCGGCCTGATAGCTCGGGCCGGGGCCATGGAGCGAGCCGTGACTTATCGTCTAAGCGCCCCGGCCCATACAACTCGATCGAGGCCGACTACACCATGGGTCACCAGTTGGCCGGCTGCCTCGATCGGCGAGGTTCCGTTCCGTTATCACATGCCCGGAGGAATCACCGAGCCTCGATAGAGAAAGCCGCAGCCCCCGGGTGCCTTATGGGGACTGCGGCCTCTTCTCGTCGGTGTCCACAACCACTGTTTCCACCGCCCTGACGAGAACGGGCAAAGTCCATCATGGACGGTGTGCATGTCGAGCGTGAACACCACGGTCTTCACCCGGACGAGCGACCCGCTACGTGTTGTAATGAATCAACAGCGAAACGTGATCGCTGCTGGTTAGAGTGCCTGTAGCGAGAGAGCGCTGGTCGAGCGCTCCGCTCCGGCCCGCCCGTCCGCGTCCCGCTCCCTTGCGCGGATGGTGGTAGCGGAGCCGCCCCCGGCGCTCTCTCGCACCAACGACTCACCTCGGGGGAAGATGCAATGGAATCTTTTCTGCGCCGCGTGCTGGCGCTCATCGACCGGTACGACCTGCGTGCCTACGTCGACTGGACATGCACCGACGACGAGCAGATCGAGTTCTTCGTCGCCATCTACGGCCTGTTCGAGCGCACCGACTTCGTCCGGGAGCCGCTACCCGAGGAGGAGCTGGAGGCGCTGCGGCAGGCGTGCGTCGATGTCGCCACCCTCACCGAGGGGGACACGACCTACGCGGCGCACCTGTACGTCTGCCGTCGCCGCGGGATGCGCCCGTGCAACACGGCGTACCCGACCGACCAGCGCCTGTCGGACCTGTTTGACGCGACCGGTCCGGAGCGGCTCATCGAGACGGTGACCCACACGCCGGGCCACCGCGCCGCGGCCGAGCTGCTCGCGCACCCCATCACCCACAACCTGCACCAGGACGACGAGTCGTAGCCGTGGGCAGGCACTCCACTGTGGAGGAACGCGCGGCCTACATCCGCCGCCGGCTGTCCACCGCCTTCGATGAGGAGGCCGCGCTCGTCGCGCTGTCCCCGGCGGACACCGCCACCCTGCGCCTGATCGAGAAGGACTACACCTTCCTGCCCGGCGACGTCGACACCCTGCGCTCGCGGATCGCCTCAGCTCACATCGAGGCGGTCCGGGCGCGGGTGCAGCTGTCCACCCGGCACGTGAAGGCGCCGATCGTGCGCTGGTGGGCGCAGACGGTCCTCGCGGAGTTCCTTCCCGGGCACACCGACCACGACGACCGCGTCGGCGGCCAGTACGTCATTCGCCTAGTCGAGGAACGCTCCAACGGTCCGGACGTGTACGAGGTCACCACGCTGCTCAACGCCGACCCCCGACGGTTCTATGTGGACGTCCACGTCGAGGAGATCGAGTGACCTTCCAAACTGCGCGCCGCCGGCTCGGCCTCATGATCATCTTCGTGGGGTCCGTGCTGGCCGCCACGTCCTCGTTCACCGACATGTTCCTGCTCATCCTGGCCGGGGTCGTGATCGCGTTCTGCCTGTAGCCGGTAGAGGACGTCGTGGTGCTACACACCCCGACCTGTCCTCGTTGGCTCGACCCGGCCAACGACTGCGGTTGTGTCCCCGAGTGGCGCATCCGCAAGACGGACAACCCCACCGACCCGGACTATCCGTGGCTGGTGTACCGCTGGATCGAATCGAACAGTCGCTATGAACTGTTCGTCCGAGCCACCACCTGGCAGAAGGCCCAGAGCCTTGTCGTCGCGCTGATCGCGTTCGACCGCAGCTTCGCCGACGACCTCGGCTGACGCCTTCTCGTGACCCGCACCCGATTGTGGTGCACGTCCCGTCGCCACAGCACGACGACGGGACACCACCGAAAGACCGAAAACCGTGTCAACGCAGGGCCGGCTGTCCGGCAACGAAAGGAGCGCGAGCAGTACCGGAGTAGACGGTCCACCGTCGAAAGGAAACTCGTGTCGATCACCGCTGTTCGTCCCCGTAACGTCGTGTCCGTCGCCCAGGTGCGCGCCGTCCTCGAAGGCATCGCCGAGGAATACCCCTGGCGCCGCGACCAGCGCCAGCGCGAGGAGCACCCGCCGCGCTACGTCGAATGGGGAAAGCCCAACTGCCTGGTGGCCATGGCGTTGCTGCGTCTCGGATTCAGCCTCGGCCTGCTGCGCGCCCTCGACGCCGAACACCCGGTCGGGGACCTCTTCCAGCCCGGGGTACGCATCGCCGAATCCCGCCACCCCGCGCTCGCCCGCCTCGACCCCGCAGCCCTGGCCCTGCTCGCCCACGTGCAGGAGGCCCAGTGCCGTGGCCGGTCCTGGGGCCGCATCGTGCGCGACGCCTTCGCCCGGTCGAAGTGGTTCCCGGGCCGTGACCTGGAGCGCAAGCCGTGGCTGACGATCTGAACTGCAAGCAGTACGTATGGGTGCTCACCGACCCTCGTGAGGTCATGCACGGCGTCTACCGCACCCCGACCGCGGCGCTCAAGGCTCTCGTGAAGGCCCACCCGTCGGTGAAGTACTGCATCGGGCACCCGCTCGACGGCGACGACCGGCCGATGTTCGACGTGTTCATGGTCCTGGAAGACAACGTCCACAAAGGACTGGTGCTGACGGCCTGGGAGGTCGGGACGTGACCGTGTGCGGGCACTGCGGGCGCCGCGACGTCGGCAGCCCCGCAGCCGGCTACGGCACCGCGCACGACGAGGCACTGTGCAACCCCACCGTGCTCGGCCGACCGTTCTGCCTCTCCCTCGTCACCACCTTCAAGCACCCGATGAACTGCCGGTGCGAGGACCGCGAAAATCCCGCAGCCGTCGCACGTCCGGCCGCACGAGCGGGCTGAGCAACCGGTAGAGACCCGTGAGGGCCGGGCTGCGGAATCCGGTCCTAGGGTCGGGACACGACGCGGACAAGCCCCAATCTCGTTCGCTCTGCTCACAGCTCCTCCCGAACTGTGTTCGTGTCCCGACCCGGCCGACTGCCACAGCCGCAGCGTCGCGGCCAGTGGTGACCGGCGCGTAGGGCGAGAACAGCGTTGGCGCGCAACACCGCGGCGTGCCGGACGTAGGCTTCGTGGGGGAGCCGTTGAGCGTCCGGGGTCTTCACGCCGCAGTGCGAGGGGAAGCGCCACGCGCCTTGGTCAGGGGCTCGCCCTACGCGCCACCTCCAACCGATGTAGATGGCAGGCCCCGGTGCAGTTCGCCACCGTCTGCCCCGGGGCCGATCCGCCACCCCGTCTGGTTGGGAGACGCCGAGAATGGCTGAGTCCGCACTCGAAAAGGCGCATCACTTCGCCACCGATCCTCGGCTTGTCGGTCCGTTGACCGCCGCGCTCACCCGCGCCGCCGTGAACATCGCCAACGAGGACCCCACCACCGACCACCACGCCGAGCGTGCCCGGATGGCGATCGAGATCATCGAGAACCCGAACCTGTACGTCCAGCGCTTCGCGTGGGCGGTCTCCACCAACGAGACGGTCGTCAACGCCTGGGCCGACGGGGACCGCGATCAGGCGTTCTCCGATCTCCAGTTCGTCACCAACGGTGTCTTCAACGCCGTCGCCGGAATCGTCTCCGAGGAAGCGCCCGAGCCGGAAGCCTGACCCGAAGCACAATCCGGTCCACTGTCGGTAGTGGACTGTGGCACCAATGCCACTGACCGAAAGGGTTTCCCATGTTCTTGTTCGTCTCCGTCTGCGTCAAGATCTCCGCCGTCATCGGCGTTTTCCTGTGATCTGACGTCCCTGTGTCGTGATGGCCGGTGTCCGCAACTTCCCTCGGACACCGGCCATTTCCGTGCCATGAGAAGGCGCCGAATCGCCGTCATCGTGCTCGAACCGCCCGAGCGCGTGCACGGCAGCCTGTCCCCCCGACGATGGGCGCCCAACCTCCGCTGCGGAATCTGCGGGGAAAAGATCCACCGATGGCAGCCGTTCAATGTCGACCACGTCGTGCCCATGAGCCTCGGCGGAAAGCGTGGGAAGACCAACAAGGTCTTCGCCCACCTGCTGTGCAACTCCGTCAAAGGCAACCGCCACCCGTTCAGCCTGCGCACACCGTCCGAGCGTGAGGCGGTCCGCGCCCTGGTCAGCCCAGTGACGTACGAGCGGCTTCGGCGCACGTGGAGCGGCCAATCCAGCTACGACGAAAATGCCGGTTTGCGGTAGCTTTCGCACGGTTTAGGGGTAGAACAAGGTGTGGCCCTGAAATCGCACCCGATCGCCGACGTCTTCCCCATGCTGGACGACGCCGACACCAAGATGCTCGCCGACGACATCGCCGCGAACGGCATCCGACACCCCATCGTCCTTTTCGAAGGCTCCATTCTCGACGGTCGCAACCGCTACAAGGCCGCCAAACTCGCCGGCTACGAAACCAAGCCGGAAGACTTCACCGACTTCACCGGCGACTGGGACGCTGCCGTCGCGTTCGTCACGAGCGAGAACCTCGCCCGCCGGCATCTCACCAGTAGTCAGCGCGCCATGGCCGCCGCGAAGCTTGCCACCCTCAAGCGCGGCGACAACCAGCACACCGTCGAGGGCGAGGATGCTCGAATTCAGGCATCCACCCAGAAAGCCGTCGCCAAGCAGCTCGGCGTTGGCCGGTTCTCCGTTCAAGCCGCCCGTCGAGTCCGCGAAAAAGGTGTGCCCGCTCTCGCAACCGCCGTGGAGAAGGGCAAGATCGCCGTCTCCGCCGCTGCCGAACTGACCAAGCTCCCCAAGGCCGAACAGGAAGAGGTCGTCGCCGCGGGCAAGGACCGCATCGCCGAGACCGTCAGCGGCCTGCGCTCGCGGCCCCTCGTCCCCCAGCGCGGCCTGTCCGCCACCCAGATCCGTGTGCAGAAGGTCCGTAGCGGCCAGGACGCCCTCGCCGCTCTGCTCGTCGGCGTGAAGTCCGTCGAGGAACTCCTGCACGGACTCGTCTCCGGCAACGCGGAACTGCCGGAGATGCAGCGCGAGACCGTCCTGTCGGCCGCCGACCGGCTGCGGGTCGGCGCTGAGTGGATCACCACCTTCTTCAGCGGCAACGGCTTCTCCGACGCCGCCCTGCACGCTTGGCTCAAGGGCGGATCCAAGGGGTAGAAGCCCATGTGGCGGCAGACTCCCAACTGGTCACCTCGATCACCGAACTATCCGGGCTGGTCGATCGGATAGTTACCGGCGGTCGGGCTTTCGGTTTCGACATCGAGACCGGGTATCACGGCCCCGACCGGGAGAAGTTCTCCATCCACCCGGAGACCGCCCTCATCGCCGGGATCTCCTTCACCGACTCCCTCGAATGGGCGCGCTACGCACCGCTGGGCCACGACAGATACGACAACCTCGACAACCGCCAGGCCGCGCGCCTGCTGTGGAAACTGCTCAACACCGGAATGGGCGTCGCGCACAACGCGGCCTTCGAACTACGCCACCTGGCCCGCTTCTTCCGCGACACCCTCGCCGACGACCCGCTCCTCGGCGAGGCCGTGCGCGAGAGCCGGGGATACTTCCCCATCCGCTCCGACTCGATGATCGAGGCGTACCTCGCCGCCGACCTGCCCAAGTTCGGCCTCAAGCCGTTGACCCGCATCATGTTCGACCGGCAGGGCAACCTCGTCCCCAGCGAACTGTGGATCGCCAGATACAAAGAACTCGAAGCGATCTCCCGCATCGACACCGTCGAGGACAAGGCAGCCGCCGACGCCGCGTTCAACGGCTACAAGATGACCGAGTTCTACGACCTGTTCGAAGGACTCGCGGTGAAGCAGCGCAAGATGCTGCGTTTCAACGTCCTCGAACTCACACCCAAGGTCGTCAGCTACGCCTGCGAAGACTCCGTCTTCTGTCTCGCCATCCACCGGCACTACTACGAGCAGGTCAAAGACCGCGGCCTCTACGCGATCGAGATGGGCATCGTCGAGCACTGCATACCGGCGATGGAGGACTTTGGAGTCCGCTACGACTGGCACACCATGCGCCGCGCGCACGCCACCGTCCGCTCCTTCCGCGACCGGTACAACGCCGACATCATGCGCCGGCTCACCGAACTCACCGGCCGCCCCACCGCGATCAACCTCGGTTCCCCACCGCAGCTGGCCAGGACCCTCTTCGACACCCTCGGCTACCGCACCACCGTCTACACCGACGCCACCCGCGACCTGGCCCCCGAGCTACGCAAGATGAGCACCGGCAAGATCGCCCTCGCCGCCCTCGCCAAGAAGCACCCCGTCGTGCAGATGATCCGCAACTGGCGCGAGATGAAGCGGCTCGAAGGCACCTATCTGGAGAAGTACGAAGCGCTCTACAACTACGCACCCGACGGACACACCCACCCCAACCACCTGTCCGCCGCGGTCGTCACCGGCCGGTTCGCCGTCGCCGACCCCCCGTACCAGCAATGCGTCCCCGGCTCCTATCAGGTGCTGACACAGACCGGGTGGGTCCGTCTCGATGAACTCTCTGACGGTGTTCCGGTCGCGCAATACCACGAGAACCAGAACATCGACTTCGTTATCCCCGAAGTGGTGCGGAGCCCCTACGCAGGTCCGATGGTCCGGTTGGACGGAGCCGAGTCCGGCACCTGGCAGTACACGCCGAATCATCGAATGGTCTATCGCAACCGTCAGCCGAGGGGCGACAGGGCGCTTGGGCAGATCAAAGAGTGCACGGCTGGGCGTTGGGCCGATGACCTCGCTCGGAAGAACGACAACATCCTCGGGCGACGGTTCACTGATCGGTATCTGCCGAATGCCGGTTACACGACCTCGCGGCAGCAGCTCGACGCGACGGAGCTGATGTCACTTGTGCTCGCGGTTGTCTGCCAAGCCGACGGGAGCCGAACCCGCGGGAATCAGTACGACATCATCGTTCACCGGGAGCGAAAGCTTTTCGCTTTGCGTCGCCTCGGTCTGAGGCCCGAGCAACAGTCGGGCGGTCGGTGGCGAGTCCGGGTTCCGGTAAGCGCGGTGGAACGATTTCTTGACACTGACAAGAACTTCCGGCCCGAAGCAATCCTGACGTTGTCAACGGACCTGCTGCGCGCCTTCCTCGTGGAGGTGATGCGCTGGGATGGCGACTCGACCAGAGGTGCGACATTCGGGCAGAAGAACAGCCGTCGGAAATCTGTGGAAGTTGTCCAAGCCGCCGCTGTCCTTTGCGGCTTCGCCACCTCGATCTATGAGCGGCCCGAGTACGACTCGGTAACCGTCAATATCCACAGTCGTGCCCACCGCGGCGCAGGACGTCAGGACATCGGCGAGGTTGTGGCAAGTGGCATGGTCTTTTGTGTCACCGTGCCCACCGGCATGTTCGTGTGCCGCAATGACGAGGGCTACGTACAGGTCACCGGCAACAGCCCGAAGGACTACCACTACGACCTCCAGGTCGCCAAGGAAGCCCACGACCGCCACGCCGAGGAACACGGCGGCGACTGCGAATGCAAAGACTTCGACCCGCCCCCCGGCACGTGCTTCAAATTCAACTTCCGCGACATGATCATCGCCCCGCCCGAGCACTACATCCTGGGTTTTGACTTGAGCCAGGCCGAGCTACGCGCAATCGCCGGCGAGGCCCAGGAACCCGCACTGCTCAAGGCGTTCGCCGAAGGTACCGACGTCCACACCCTCACCGCCGCGCTCATGCTCGGCATCGAACCCGAGCAGGTCACCAAGAAGCAGCGCGACACCGGAAAGACGATGAACTTCGCGCTGCTCTACGGCATGAAGGAAAAGAGCCTCGCCGACCGCCTCGGCGTCACCCTCGAAGAAGCCGAGAAGCTCTACCGCGCCTACTTCCGCGTCTACTCCCGCATCGCCGCCTGGGCCGAGAAGCAGGTGGAGATCGGTCGCCGTCAGGGCTACGTCACCTCGAAGTTCGGGCGCAAGCTGCCTATCTGGGAGTACCACGACGACCGTCGCTGGATCCAGGCCAAAGGCGACCGGGCCTGCGTCAACTACCCCATCCAAGGATCCGCGACCGGCGACTTCGTCAAGATCGCCATGCTCCGCGCGCACCACACGCTGAAGAAGAACGGGCTTCTCGATCGCGTGCGGCTCGTGATGAACATCCACGACGCGCTGGAGTTCTACGTCCACCGCAGCCTCCAGCCGCAGGACGTCATCGCCATCCTCCAGCCCGCCGTCATCTTCCCCGTCCCCGGCTGGCCGGACATGAAAGCCGACTGGCACTTCTGCAAGCGCCTCGGCTCACCCATCAAGATTGAACTCACCGACGACGGACGGTTCATCGCCCACGCCGGAGTCGAGATCGAACTCAAGCCGACCCTCGACATCGACCGTGAGACCGGCGACCTCATCGAAGCCCTGCCCGACATCACCCCGGAGGACGTACGCGAGTTCCTCGACGCCCAACCCGCAGGAGTGACCGACCATTGTGGACAGCCGGAGGCCGGCGCTAGCGTTTCCGACGCGGAGCGGGGGCACCTGGCGCCGGGCGAAAGCCCCCGTTTCGTCCACCTGAAGGAGTCGCGACACCTCATCATCGAGGTCACCGACATGCCCACGGCCGACGGATACCTGCGCTTCACCCAGCTGTGCGACTCCCACCCCGGCCCGCACACCCTCACCCTGCGCACCCCCGAAGGCGACCTCTCCTTCGAGGCCACCGTCGGCTTCGTCCCCGACGACCTCGCCCGCATCAGCTTCGCTCTCGGACCGGCCCGCATGTACTACGACAGCGCCGACGTCGACCCCGACCTGTTCGCGGATCTGGAACTGTAAGGGTTCTCGTGTTCGCCGGTAGTAGCCCCCGTGGAAATACGACAGGGCTGGTCCGGTGAGATCGGACCCAACCAGTGGGCCAAATTCGACGTCACCCTCAACGAGGGCGACCTCGTGCGCCTCCTACGCAAGGCCGGCCTCGGGCATTTGAAGCCCGTCGAGATCCCGATCGCCGACGCCTTCCAGATCCTGGAGGCCGAGGCCGAGATCCTCGTCATCGCCAAGCTCGTCACCCGCTACGGGATGCCCAACGACGACGCCGCCGAGGCCATGGCCCGCATGAACGCCAACCAGCAGAGCACCTTCGCGAAGCTACGCGAGGACCTGGCGGCCACGGTATGAGCACCCTGACCGAACCCCAGGTCGCCGAGTTCGACGGTTGGGTCCGCGAGGTGCAGAGCCTGCGCGACGAGATCGAGCCCATGCCACCGGTCGACGCCCCACCACGGCAGGTCCACGAGCACCTGCTCAACGTGCGCCAGCGCCTCGACCGCGTCGAGCACCTGCTGTCCCTGTCGATGCGCCTACGCAGCCTCGCCCGACGCCTCGCGGTCAAGACCGCCGGCGAGGCCCAGGAGGATTGGGACAACGCCATCCTGCGCGTGCGCGCCCAGCCGACCCGCCAGGGCGGGGAGTTCTCCTCGGCCAAGGAACGCTACGCCGAGGCCAACCTCGCCACCCTCACCGCCCAGCGGCAGGCCCGCCACGCCGCCGACGTCGCCCAGCGCGCCGACGACGCCGTCGAGGTCATCCGCCTGCACCACCGCGCCCTCGACGCCATCCGCCAGGACACCCTCACCGTCCTGCGGCTGCTCCAGTTCGAATCCCACCTGGAGCGCTGATGGCCCGCGCCAAGCTCGCCTTCTCCCGCAGCTCGCTGCACAGCATCCTGGGCCTCGGACCCGATGTGCGGATCCTGTCCGTCGACTCCACCAACGACCCCTTCGGCGTCTACGTCACTGTCGAAAGCGACCGCTTCACCGCGATCCGCTACGACCACGTCGACCAGGAGTCCTACATCGTCGGCCTCCACGAGTGCCAGCGATGAAATGCACCTCCTGCAAGATCAACATTCCGGCGGGGTCCGCCGCCGCGAAGATGATCGTGGAGTACCAGCAGCCTGACGGCAGCACCCGCTTCTTCGGGTACCAGATGCCCGACGGCCCCCTGTCGGCAGCCACCGGCTACATCCTGCGCGGCTTCCACCACAAGTGCTTCCACGCGCTGCGCAAACGGGCCGCCCGCGCGCTGGTCGACGTGCCCACCTGCTACGAGGCCGGCGACACCAACGACCTCGACCTCGACGCACTACGCGCCGTCGCGCACACCGTAGGCAAACCCATCGGCGACCCCGAGGTCAACGAGGCGTACAAGGCCCGCCAACACGGCGGCCCCTACCCCCACACGCACGACATGCCGATGGACACCTACCAGACCCTCGCCCACCTACGTCACGCCCACGGCCTGACCGCATCGCTCCCGGACCCCCACTTCGCGCACGAGCACCTGCACGCCACCGCGGCGGCCCTGGCCATCAACGAGGCCCGCCAGGACGACCCCGGCCACCACGAGCCGCCCGTCCACGACTGGCGCACCCAGAGCACCACCGACGTCGAACACCTCGCGCACAAGGGGGACAGCTGAGTTGAGTGACGAACCGATCGACCCGTTCGCCGACCCGATCTACTTCCACGGCAACCCGCACCCGCTGTGCGCCATGATCCGCGAGCTGCGCAAGGCGAAGAAGATGAGCCTCGCCCGCTTCGAAGAACTCACCGGCATCCCCAGCGTCGTCATCGGCTCCTACGAACGCGGCGACCGCATCCCCGGCATCGCCAAGCTCGACCGCATCTTCGCCGCCTTCGGATACCGCCTCGTCGCCGTCCCCGCAGGCGCCGACCACACATGGCTGCCGACCGACATGGTCCGCACCCTGCGCGCGTTCGCCAACCAGATCGAAAGCCTCGAAGCCGCAGAAGACGACATCGTCATCGATGAGCCAGCACCGATGTAACGGCACCTCTCCGTCCCGGTAGCGCAAATGCGGCCGAGAACCGTCCGCACCCCCGAACCAGAGGAACCAGTCGTGCCAGAAATCGATTTCGACCCCAAGCACAAGCGCGCCAGCAACGAAGTACTCGAATTCGATCGACTAAAGCTGAAGAAGGACGAACGCGCCCGCATCGTTCTCCTCGAAAAGCCCACCTTCGCCTGGGTCCACACCCTTCGCGCTCCGAAGATCGTGGACGGCGTCGCGGTGAAGATCGAGAAGAAGACCCGCAAGGGCGACACCTACCGCGACTACGACATGGACTTCGTCGGTCGCCCGCTCTGCCTCGGCGACTACGGCATCCTCGCCGACAAGGGAGTCGACGCCGACAACTGCCCCGCCTGCAAGCGCTCCGTCGAAACCGATGAGGTCAACCCGCCCGAGCGGCGCTTCGCGATGAACGTCATCCGCTACGCGATGACCCGCGACGGCAAACTCATCACCCCGTTCTCCTGCCAGGCCGTCGTCTGGAGCTTCACCGAAGGCATCTACGGACGCCTCGCCGACATCGCCCAGGAGCACGGCAAGCTCGTCGGCCGCGACCTCGTCCTCGGCCCCTGCACCGACGAAGGCTTCCAGAAGTACGAGATCCAGGCCGGCGCCCAGTCCTTCTGGCAGTCCAGCGACGACATCAAGAACACCGTCGTGGCGACCTTCCAGTCCAACCGCGTCGCCGAACTCGAACGCGCCTGCGGACGCAAGGCCGAGTTCAAGTGGATGGTCAAGGACATCACCTCGATCGCCAACCGCTGGGCCGAAGCCCGCGGCGAACTCCGACCGGCGAACACCCCCGACGTCGGGCACGGGCAGGCCCTCACCAACGGCCTCGCCGACCTGGTCAACGACGCCAAGCCCGTCGACATGGACAGCTTCCTCAACGCCACCCCGGCCCAGGTGCCCGCCCCCGGCACCGAGACCGACGAGCTGGCCGGCCTCCTCAACAAGGAACGCCACGAGGAGCCCGCTGCGGTCAAGTCCGGCGCCGAGGAGTTCAACTTCGACAGCATCATGGACGGCCTCCGCTAAGGCCCCCTGAACGACGCCTGAAGCCCTTGAGCCGGGGGTGGGCGTCACCCGGGCCGCCTCGTGGGAGTTGCGCTCTCTCCGACCACGAGGCGGCCCACCTAACCGTTCAGCTCCATGAACACCGCCCACATCCGGCTGATCGAGTTGTAGTGCCGGCAGCACAACGGCACCAGATGCTGACCGACCTGTATCCAGTGCCTGGACCCGTTCCAGCACGGCTCGTCCCAGAACGGCAGCGTCTCCCGATCACGTCCGGCGGCACACTCGACATCAGTCACTGCTGCTCCTCACCTCGGGTGGGGTCCGGATGAAGTACAGAGAATGATAAAGCCGTCACGCCCCGTGCGATAGACCGTCGTCACGGTCAGCGGGTCCGCACAAGATCGACCCGCTTATACAGGCATGGCTTGCAACTGCGGCTCCGCTGCCACCGCCGAGATGGTCGACTGGGTCAAACTCGGCGGCGGAAACAGCGGCTGCTGCGGCGACAGCAACCACACCTACGGCTTCCACTGCCCCGCCAGCCGAGTGTCCACCTCGGACTACAGCCGCCGCCGCGACCCCGCCGGGCCCAACGGCTACATCAACGCCAACTGGGCCTGCGCCGGCGACTTCGGGCACAACAACAACCCGCGCCTACGCGCCATGCACGCCAACGTCCTGTCCCGGCTCGTCGCCAACGATCCGAAACTATCGATGATCTGCGAATTCATCGGCAAACCCTGGGCGGACCGGCCCGTCTACTACTGGTTCAAGGGCGACGGGCTCAAGAAATACACCGGCGCCGGACACGACACCTGGAGCCACATCTCCTGGTGGCGCTCCCGAGCCAACCAGCGCGCCTACCTCTGGGTCCCCGGCGGCGCCACACCGCTACCCGAGTCGACCAAGAGCACCGCGCCGACCTACCCCGGATACACGCTGCTGTTCAACCCCGACAAGGTCGACCCCAACGTGCGCACCTGGCAGACCCAGATGGCCCGCCGCGGCTGGACCATCGGCACCGACGGCATCTTCGGCCCCGAAACCCTCCGTGTCGTACGCGCCTTCCAGGAGGAGAAAAGGCTAGGAACGGATGGAGAAATTGGTCCGATCACATGGCGCGCGGCCTGGGAGTTGCCAATAGCTTGATGCCGGTGAAGCCCTGCTCGAAGTGCAAGAAGATGAAGTTGTTAGACGACTTTCATCGTTCTGCGCGAGGTGTTCAGGGTCGACATGCTTGGTGCAAAGAGTGTCGGTCCGTCCGGTCCAAGGAGGAACTTCGGCAGCGGAATCGGCTACTTGCTGAACGCGAACGTCTTTTTGAGCGGGGTAAGCAGCGCTGTACCCGGTGCCGCAGGATTAAGCTTTTGTCCGAATTTCATGTTGCTGACAAGAAGCGCGGACGGAAAAGCCGATGCATCACATGCGTCTCGGAGGTCACACGTCTTCACCGATCCAAGGTGGAAGTGCGTGAGTCGATAGCTGCCAAGAGGCGTCAGCAGGCCAAGGCTGATCCTGAGTCTTGGCGACGGCGATCGCGCGGGTACACCCTCAAGTACCAGTACGGGATCTCCCAGGTTGAATATGATGCGATGGTCAGTGACCAGCGCGGCCTCTGCGGATGTTGCGGTGAGGATTCCGAGGGGCGAGTGCTCGTCGTGGATCACGATCATGAAACCGGGGAAATACGTGGCTTGCTCTGCAAGAGCTGCAACTCTGGTATCGGAATGCTTGGTGACAATGTTGATGGCGTGCAGAGAGCGCTTCGTTACTTAAAGAACGCCCGGACGAAGTCGGTTCGCAGTCGGTAGAGGCCAGCATGTTCGACATCGACGCCGTCGGCCAAGCCGCCTACACCGCCTACGTCACCCAGCGGGACGCGACCTTACCCGAACCGTGGAAGACCCTGCCCGCCGCCGAACGCGAGATCTGGATCAACGTCGCCATCGCCGTCATCAACCGCACCGACCAGCTCTCCCGCGGCGGCATCCAGATCGGGGACCGCAACGTCCAGAACAACACGTACGGAACTCACCTTCGCCGGTAGAGATAGACGTGAAGCCAGCCGACGAACTAGCCCGCCTCGCCCGCGAGGCGTACACCGCCTACGCCGAGAAGGCCAACTGGCGCAGCGTCCAGGACCAGCCGCTGTCACAGTGGGAAGGCGTCGGTGAACGTATCCAGGAGAACTGGCAAGCCGCCGTGCACGCCGTCCTCGCCGAGCTGCAAGACCACGGCCGCCAGAACATCGAAGACCTCATCACCCTCGCCGTCGCCCGCACCCGGTGACCGCCATGCTCGCGGCTCCGATCGACCCGTGCTGCCCCTACGTACCGGGCATCCGCGACCACGCCCCGGGCTGCAACCGACTACGGCACATCATGCTCGTCAGCCAGATCGAAAAGATCATCGACCCGCCCGTCTACCGGGCCGCCATCGGCAACCACGAGTTCTGCCCCCTCGAACCCTGCGCCGACTGCCAGGCCCGACCGTGAACGTCCTCGCCGCCCGAGGCACAGACGTCGTCGCCGTCGACCTCGCCGCGAAGTACTCCGCCGCCTGCCACCTCGACCGCGACGGCACCATCCACGGCCAAGTCGACTCCTGGGACCGCACCGAGACCGGCTTCATCGACGAGGTCACCGCGCCCTGGCTGCACACCGACGCGCCCGCGATCCTCCTCGTGGAAGACCTGCCCTACAGCGTGCGCTACTCCACGATCACCAAGACCGTCTGCCGCCTCCAGGGCCGCATCGCCGAACGCATGGACTACCTCGGCAGCCTCAACGCCCTGTACTTCGTATCGCCCACCACCTGGCGACGACACTTCCCCGGCCTGGAGAACGGCACCGGCCCCGACGCCGTGCGGCCCGTCGCCGAGGCCCTCGGCTACCGACCCCCGGACCTGTCCCACCGCATCCTCAAATCCGGTGACCGCGCCATCGCCCGCAAGGTCGCCACCGACTACTGCGCCGCATGGCTCATCGCCCGCTTCCTGATCGACAAGAAGGTCGAACACGGCGACGAACCCATCCCCGGCCTGCTGCGGCACGGCCAGAGCGAACGCCGCGCCACCCGCCCCCGGAAGAAAGAGCCGCCGCGTGCCTAAAGAAGCCGCCTTCGGTGACCTGCTGGCCGAGATCTCCAAGAAGCACGACCTGCGTGTCGGCGCCGCCTCCGCCATCGCCGAGCCGATCACCTGGCTCACCACCGGCAACCTCGCGATCGACTACGTCGCCGGGGGAGGGCTCCCGCTCGGCCGCTCCGTAGAGCTCTACGGCCCGCCGTCCTCGGGCAAGTCCACCACCGGCATCCAGGCCGCCGCGGCACTCCAGCAGGACATCATCGCCGCCGACCGCGACGAGTACATGCTCTACTGGGACTTCGAGCACACCTTCGACGCCGACTACGCCGGCAACCTCGGCCTCGACGCCGACCACCCGAGCTTCCTGCTCACCCGCCCGCGCACCATGGAGCAGGGCGCCGAGGCCGCACTGAAGTTCATCGACAGCGGAAAGATCCGGCTCATCGTCTTCGACTCCGTCGCCGCGATGGCCCCGCTCGCCCGCCTCGAAGGTGATTTCGACCAACGCACCGCCGCGATGAACAAAGCCAGGCTGATGGCCGGATTCATGCTCCAACTCACCCCGCTGCTGCACACCCGCGACACCTGCGGCGTCTTCGTCAACCACGCCTACGAAGCCGTCGAGATGACCGGCCGCCCCGGCATGCCGCCCAAGACCACCACCCCCGGTGGACGCGCGCTCAAGTACTACGCCAGCCTCCGCCTCGAATATCAGCTCATGGGCCAAGCCAAGACCAAGACGGTCGATCCGCTCACCGGCGCACCCGTGCAGGACTCCGTCGGCGTCGGCGTCAAGGTCCGCTGCACCAAGAACAAGCTCGCCCGCCCCGCCCGCGCGGCAGAGACCCGCATCAGCTACGGCGCCGGCTTCGACAACACCTGGTCCGCCCTCCAGGTACTCATCACGCACAAGAAGATCATCAAGAGCGGTGCGTGGCACTATTTCCCGGCCGCGAAGGTCCCCGACCTCATCCACCCCGAGATCCCCGTGACGGCCAGCGGACGCGCCGGACTCCAGGGCGAGAGCGCCGTCCTACGCTTCGCCAACGAGCACCCGTCCTGGCGCACCGCGCTGATCGCCGAGGCGACCACGGTCCTGGAAACCCTCGGCAGCGGCGAGCCCGAGGTCTTCGACCCCTTCGGCGACGACGAATGAGCCGCGCTGTAGCCCGCTTGGTCATCAAGACGCTGCGGGACCGCAAGGGCTTCGACTGGTGGTGGAGCGAGATCGACAAGGACGACCGTCTCGACATCATCGAAGAGGTCGGCGAGGTCATCGCGAGGTGGGCCGCCAGGGACTCGAACCCTGAACCTCCGGATTAAAAGTCCGAAGCTCTGCCAGTTGAGCTAGCGGCCCGTAGGTGATCCACCCTAGTCGGTCTTGCGCGGCCGTCCGAGCGCGACGATCGCCCACGCCCAGGAACCTTCCGGCACCACGCGGCGACGTCGGTCGTTGGCGCACAGCACGTCGTACTTGCCCAACTCGGTCATCAGCCGGGGGAGTGCCCAGCCGGTGCTGAGCGCCACCGGGATGTCGAACTCCTTCTCACCGCGCACGTGGTGCAGTTCGAGGACCCGCGTGTCCGTCTCGCCGCAGTCGACGCACGGATGGGCGCGCAGGTACTCCAGGATCGCCGCGCGGTTGCGCTGCTTGGCCGCCTCCTTGTTCTGCGCCCGCGCGCTCGCGTGCCGCTCCTTCGTCCGCGCGTAGTACGTCGCGTTGTACTCCCGGCGGCAGGAACGGCACAGCGGATCTTTCCCGGCGAACTCGTCCTGGCCGAGATCCAGGCGGCACTTCGAGCATGTCCTCACGTCCGCATATTAACCACAGCTTTGAGGTTAAGGCGTCGTGAGAGCGGCTCGTTTTCCCCGGTAAAGAACACATGAGCCTGATCACCGTTGACGACATGCGCGAGCGACTACTGCCCCTGGACACCGTCCGCGAGGCCCTCGCCGCGACCGAACCGCTGTCCACCCGCAGCTTCCGCGTCGGCGACGACATCCGCTTCCTGCTCGACCCCGCCTGGTCCCACGGCTTCGAAGCCAAGCTCGGCAACGACCCGGTCGACGCCGCAGTCGTCATCGACGGCAGTGAGCACCTGCTGACCAAGGACGCCCTGCTGGAGTTCACCACGCTGTGCGGCGTGCGCCGCAACTTCGTCACCGGCCCCGCCGAACTGATGGAGGCCCACCTCAACCACTGGTGGCGCACCGGCCTCGCCGAACGCCGCGGCGGGACCCGCGACTACCAGATCCTCACCGCCGGGGAGCGGGTCGCCGCGCTCACCCGCGCCTCGATCACCCCGTTCTCCAACGTCCGGATCCTCAACGAGATCCTCGACGGACTCACCGCCCAGTACGGCAGCGAGGAGATCCTGGTCGACTACAAGTTCGTCCACGACCTCAAGCGCACCCACGTACGGCTCATCGTCCCGCAGCGCGGACGCACCATTGCCGGCCGCGACAACTGGTCTGTCGGCGTCCAGTTCAAGAACTCCCTCATCGGCGAAGGCCAGACCAGCCTCGACGGCTACCTGTTCTGCTGGTCCTGCACCAACGGACAGATCGACACCCGCAACTCCTCCGGGGTGTGGACCCGGCGCGGGCACTCCGCCGAGGAAGCCGTCTACGAATGGGCACGCGCCGCGGTCGACGGCATCCTCGGCGGTCTCGAACCCGCCCTGGACGCCGTCGAGGCCCTCACCCACATCCCGGTCGCCGGCGAAGCGAACGACGTCCTACGCGACGTCTTCACCCGCTTCCGCGTCCCCGTCGCCGAACGCGCCCGGATCATCACCAACGTCATCGACACCTCGGGCGAGCTGACCATGTACGCGATCCTCGCCGCGATCACCCAGGTCGCCAACGACCCGGAACTCGACCCCGCCCACGTCGACAACATCCTGCGCATGGGCGGCGACTTCACGCACGCCGCAGCCGAACGCTGCACCTCCTGCCGCCGGCTGATGCCCCACGAATAAATGAATGCAAATTGCAAAACATCCGGTCGGGTGAATGAGAAGCAGTGAAACCTTGTGGCGCCCCGGCGTATCACCGCACACTTTGCTTACGAGTCCGGTAGTCGAGCACCAGACTCAACGGACCGGCACAGCCCTGGTCCGGCGCCTCCAATACCGTGGGGTCGACTCTCGTGGCGGTCGACCCCACGTCCACGTCCCGGTAGAGAACGTGTGACCTTCACCGACTCCTGGGGCGGCGGCATCGTCTGCGTCGTGTTGAACACCCGCGCATGGCCGTACACGCTCACCGAGACCTACGCGCTGTCCAGCCGCACACGCCGGTTCCTTTTCCTCAACACCGCAGTGTTCGAACACCAACGCGCACTGTCGAGCGCGAAGATGATGGTCGACCTCGGCGCCAACGCCGACATGTCCCATGAACGGCGCGTGGACTACAACATCTGAGTCTCCCCCGGAGGCCCTACCTCCAACCGATAGGTGAGTCGGGGTAGGGGAGGGATAAGGCCGATGGCGCAGCGGATCTTTCACGGCAGCCTGACCGCAAACCAGGTCGAGGTCGTCGAGTCCGGCACCGCCAAGGTCACCCTGGCCCGGGTGCTCAACGTCACCGGAACCGATCGCATCTACGTACGCGGCGACGGTGTCGATCCCGCTCCACCGTGGGCCGACTGCGAAGTCATCCCGCCCGCGGTCGGCTGGGTCACCGTCCGGCTCGCCGTCGACCCGGTCGACGGATCCAGCGACGTGCGCCTGCGCTCTCCCGGCACCCCCGAGTACTCCGTGAAGTTCTCCTGAGGGGCGCCACGTCGTGACTGAACCCGGCAGCATCGGTTTCTACGGCGGGGGCGGCTCCTCCACCGGCTCCTACGTCGATGAGAACGGCAACACCGTGCAGGTGACCCCCTCGACCCCGTTGCCCGTCACCATCGCGGGCGGCATCACCGTCGAACTCGGCGACGACACGGCGCTGAGCATCGACGGCTCCACCGTTCAGCTCGCCGCAGGCACGAAGGTCGGCCTCGACGCCGGGACCACCGTCGCCCTCGACCCGGCGACCATCGAGGCCCTCATCGGCTACGGCGAAGTGTCCCTTGTGGACGGCACCGTGGTCGGCCTCGACGGGCCGGTCACCCTCGCCTCCGGCACCGTGGTCGGCCTCGCCCCCGGCACCGAGATCGCGCTGGCGGACGGCACCACCGTCGCCATTGACGACACGACCCCGATCAACGTCGCCATCGGCGACCCGATCGAGGTCACCTTCGACGCCGCCACCGTCGGTTTGAGCGCCAACGGCGACACCGTCGATGACACCAACCCGCTGCCGGTGAAGATCATCAGCGGCGGCGGGGGTGGAGGTGGGGCCGTCACGGTCACCGGCCCGGTGGCTGTGGAGAACACCGACGGTGGAGCACTTGCGGTCGAGCTCGCCTCCGGCACGTCCGTCGCCGTCGAGAACGCCTCCGGCACGTCCCTGTCGGTGACCCAGGCGCAGCCGGTAGCCCTGACCAGCAACACCGCAGTTGGCATCAAGTCCGGCGGCACCACCGTCGACAGCGACCACCCGCTGCCCGTCACCGTCACCGGCGGAGGGGCAGGCGGCGCGGCCGGCGACATCGTGTCCACCGCCGACGGAGACGCGCAGGTCGTCAAGACCGCCACCGGCAGCAAGACCGGCATCGAAGGCACGGTCACCCTCGCGACCGGGCAGACCGTCCACGTCGACAACCCGACCAACGGTTCCCTGACCGTCCACGTCGACAACACCACACTCACCACCGACGCGGCTTCCCAGACCAGCCTGCGCGTGGCCAACAACCCCGTCGCCTCCGGCAACCCGCTGCCGGTGTCCGTCATCTCCGGCGGCGCCAGCTCCGGCGCGATCGTGTCCACCAGCGACGGCAACGCCCAGCTCGTCAAGGTCCAGAACGTCGCCGACTTCCCCACCGGCGGCGGAGGCGGCGGCGCGGCCGGATCCATCGTCACCGGCGACACCGGCCAGAGCGCCCAGCTCGTCTCCGGTGCCCGCAAAGAGGTCACCTTCTCGATCAGCGCCACCGGCGCGCAGACCGCGATCGACTGCTCGAACTACCGCACGATCTCGATCTACGTCTCCTCGCTCGGCACCGGCGGCGTCCTGAACTTCCAGGGCAGCAACAACAACACCGAGTGGCACAACATCCCCCTCCAGCAGATCACCGCCGGCGTCAACACCATCACCGCCACCGATGCCGGCTCGGGCCTGGGCTTCTACGGCGGGAACCTGTTCTACCGGTACTTCCGGCTCAACCTGACGACCCTGACCAGCGGCACCGTCTCGGGCACCATCGAACTGTTCTCCCACCCGATGACCCCGCCGGTAACCGTCGTGGACACCGAGCTGCCCTCCCGCGTCGCACTCGCCGACGGTGCCGCCAACCCGACCACGGTCTCCGTCGGCAGCCACGACAGCATCTTCAACGGCACCTCATGGGACCGTGTCCGCTCCGCGCACAACGCCGAAGGATCCACCAACGGCCAAGGCATCACCGCCGCCGGCATCCTCGGTTTCGACGGCGCCAACTACCGCCGGGTCAAGACCGACGCCACCGGCGCCCTCGTCACCGCCTCCACCGGCAGCGCCGCAGCCGGACTCGTCGTCACCGGCGTCGCCACCTCCTCGAACGGGCAGAACGTCGTCCCGTCCACCGACGTGTCCGGCTACGCCAGCCTGTCCCTGTCGTTCTCCGCCTCCGGCAACTCGGTCGTCCAACTGC
>JACCDR012324524.1_pt1 | contig 20875 bp, 16 predicted proteins | sample 7446431 | NCBI WGS metagenome assembly JACCDR01 (sample SAMN15323443, study PRJNA562643) | freshwater metagenome | isolation source: river surface water | place: USA:Blue River Watershed | collected 2017-08-17 | reverse complement strand
TTGACACCATCAAAAACAGCAATAGCACCATCGAGAACACGCAGCGATCGCTCAACTTCAATCGTAAAGTCCACATGCCCGGGAGTGTCAATTATATTGATTCGATGATCTTTCCAAAACGCCATAGTGGCCGCAGAGGTAATCGTGATTCCACGCTCCTGTTCTTGAACCATCCAGTCCATAGTGGCGTCGCCATCATGAACCTCTCCAATTTTATGACTTTTTCCGGTGTAATAAAGAATTCGTTCTGTAGTCGTAGTCTTACCGGCATCGATGTGAGCCATGATGCCGATATTACGAGTATACTTGAGATCAGCTACAGTTTTTGGATCTTTAGCTGACATGAGATTTTACTACCAATTGTAGTGAGAGAAAGCCTTATTTGACTCTGCCATTCTGTGAACATCGTCTTTCTTCTTGATAGAGTTCCCTCTATTATTGAAAGCATCAATGAACTCACCTGCCAAGCGTTTTGCCATATCTTTTTCACCACGTTCACGAGAATATTCAACCAACCAGCGCATAGCCAATGCCAAACGACGAGAAGGACGAACGTCCACAGGAACTTGGTAGGTTGCTCCACCAACGCGGCGAGAACGAACCTCGATAGACGGCTTAATGTTTTCAATGGCTTTCTTAAATACGGAAATAGGCTCCTCACCAGGAACTTTCCCTTCAAGCTCCTTTAAAGCTCCATAGAAAAGCTTTTGTGCAGTTGCTTTTTTGCCTTGATACATCATTTTGTTGACGAATTTTGCAACAACAAGATCCTTGAAAATTGGATCTGGAATAATTTCTCTTTTAAAGGTCTTTTTACGACGAGACATGAATCACTACCCCTTATTTCTTAGGTCTCTTAGTACCATATTTTGAACGACTGCGAAGACGTCCGTTCACACCTTGAAGATCCAATACACCACGAACGATATGGTAACGAACACCTGGCAAGTCCTTCACGCGACCACCGCGGATCAAGACCACACTGTGCTCTTGAAGGTTGTGACCAATACCAGGAATATAAGAGATCACCTCGAAACCATTAGAAAGACGAACTTTTGCTACCTTACGAAGAGCTGAATTCGGCTTCTTTGGAGTTGTTGTATAAACACGAGTACAAACACCACGACGCTGAGGGCATGAAGCCAAAGCTGGTGATTTAGTTTGGTTTTTCTGAACTTTACGCTCACTTTTGATGAGCTGGTTAATTGTAGGCACTTTGAAACCCCTTAAACAATTTATTCGAATTCAAGACGCTGGAACTTACATTGTCTCCAATGTCCTGGTCAAGCCTTTGTTATTAATTTTCTTTTCAGATTTGTGCGTGAGGTCCCAAATCTGACTTTTTATAATTTTTCTTATGAACCTCAAATACTTATCAAGCCCCCCTGAAACTACTAGCCACAGGGGGTATCAAATACTTGAACTAAACTATCCCTGCTGAGGGTGACTAGATGCTGTCATACCTGGCAATGCCACGAATGAAGTATCGTCATCTTCAGCGACAGAAACCTTCCAACGCTTATAAGAGGTCAATCCTGTTCCTGCAGGGATCAGGCGACCCATGATAATATTCTCTTTTAAACCACGTAAATGATCTGTACGAGAGTTGATAGCCGCCTCTGTTAAGACCTTAGTTGTCTCTTGGAAAGAAGCCGCTGAAATCCAGCTGTCTGTGCTCAAAGAAACTTTTGTAATACCCAATAAAAGCGGAGTCGACGTTGCCGGCTGACCACCTTCGCGGCTAATACGCTCATTTTCTTCATCGAATGCATATCTTTCAGCTTGCTCGCCAGACAAGAAACGACTGTCTCCAGCATCCTGAATCTCAACCTTGCGTAACATCTGACGAACAATTACTTCAATATGCTTATCGTTGATCACAACACCTTGAAGCCTATAGACTTCTTGGATTTCATTAACAAGGTACGCTGACAAAGCTTTAGCACCCAGAACAGCAAGAATGTCATGAGGATTTGTTGGACCATCCATCAATGCCTCACCGGCTCTTACGTATTCACCTTCTCGAACCGCTACGTGTTTACCTTTAGGGATGAGATATTCTTTCTGCTCACCCACCTCAGGAGTTACAATCACACGTTGCTTACCTTTGACATCTTTTCCAAAGGTCACATAACCATCGATCTCAGAGATAATAGCTGCTTCCTTTGGCTTGCGTGCCTCAAATAATTCGGCAACGCGAGGAAGACCTCCTGTGATATCCTTCGTCTTCGAAGTTTCACGGTGCATCTTTGCAACAACATCACCAGCGTGGACCTCTTGCCCATCAGCTGCAAGTAATTGCGCCCCCACCGGGATCAAGTATCGAGCTGGGATATCTCGTCCTGGAAGGTTTAAGGTCTTGCCACTGCTATCTACTAGGTAGACCGTTGGCTTAATATCAGAGGACTTTGACTCCATGATGACTTTAGTTGCAAAACCAGTCACAGCATCAACCTGCTCTTGCATTGTGGAGCCCTCTTCGATGTCTTGATACTGGATTTTTGCAGAAACCTCGGAGATGATTGGGTTCGAATATGGATCCCACTCTGCTACTGTCTGACCCTTTGTGACTTTGTCACCTTCTTTAAAATTAAGAACCGCACCATAAACTAGTTTGAAGCTCTCTCTTTCGCGTCCAGTTTCATCAATCACCAAAGCTGCACCATTACGATTCATAACAGTTAACTTACCGTTACGATTTGCAACTGCATGAACATTGATTAGCTTGATAGTTCCATCATGTCGAGTTGTGTGAACAGACTGCTCAACCGCACGAGAAGCAGCACCACCCAAGTGGAAAGTTCTCATAGTCAACTGGGTTCCTGGCTCACCGATCGACTGAGCCGCAATAATACCAACTGTTTCACCTAAATTAACAGTTGCTCCCCGCGACAAATCTCGCCCGTAACATTTTACACAAACACCACGATTTGACTCACAAGTTAACGCAGAACGAATTTCAACACGGTCAATACCCAAGTCTTCGATGCGTTTGACATCATTTTCTGTGATCTCGTGTCCAGCTCGTAAGATGACCGAGTTTGACGTTGGATCAATAACATCTTTCAATGTTGTACGACCCAAAATGCGATCGCCGATATTTTGAATGATTTCTCCTGCCTCGTAGACCGGAGTAATTTCCAAACCATCAACAGTGCCACAATCTACCTCAGAGACAACGACATCTTGAGCGACGTCCACTAGACGACGGGTCAAGTAACCAGAGTTTGCTGTCTTAAGAGCTGTATCCGCTAGACCTTTCCGAGCACCGTGAGTTGAAATAAAGTACTGAATAACTGTCAAGCCTTCACGGAAGTTTGCTGTAATCGGAGTTTCAATAATCTCGCCGGATGGTTTAGCCATTAGACCACGCATACCACCCAACTGACGAATCTGAGCTGCGGATCCCCGGGCTCCTGAATCTGCCATGATGTAGATTGGATTAAATGAAGGTCCGACAATCTCTTTGCCATCGACTACAAATTTTTGCTTCTCGATTGCATTCATACCCTCTTTTGCAATCTTATCACCCGTTTGCGCCCAGATATCCACAACCTTGTTGTAGCGCTCACCATCTGTGATCAAGCCCTCATCATATTGTTGCTGAATTTCTGTCACTTGCTTTTCAGCATCTGCAATCATGGTGGCCTTGGAGGCTGGGATCACCATATCGTCAATACCGATCGACATTCCAGCAGCCGTTGAATATTTAAATCCAAGCTCCATGATTTTGTCTGCTAAGATGCAAGTCGCTTTTGCGCCAGCAAGACGGAATGTCTTATCGATCAACGCCGCAATCTGTTTTTTGTTCATCATGACGTTGACTTCATTGAACGGAACTTCTTTCGGAACAATATCAGAAAGAATCGAACGTCCCACAGAGGTTTCCTGCGTCTTTCCGTTGATACGAACTTTACAAGCAGCCTGTAAGTCAACCAGTCCTGTTTCATAAGCATATTGAGCTTCTTGAACAGAGGCAAAGACCTTACCAGTTCCTTTTGCCCCTGGGCGAATACGAGTTAACCAGTATAAGCCCAGAACAATATCTTGAGATGGGTTGATAATTGGCTTACCTGATGCTGGAGTTAAAATATTATTTGTGGACATCATCAGGACGCGAGCTTCAACTTGAGACTCCACTGAAAGTGGAACGTGAACAGCCATCTGGTCACCGTCAAAGTCGGCATTGAAGGCTGTACAAACAAGCGGATGTAGCTGTATGGCTTTGCCCTCATGAAGAACAGGTTCAAAAGCTTGGATGCCTAATCTGTGCAGAGTCGGTGCTCGGTTCAAAAGAACTGGATGTTCTTTTACAACATCAGCTAAGATATCCCAAACTTCGACAGTTTCTTGGTCAACTAAGCGTTTTGCTTGCTTTATGGTGGATGCAAGACCTTTTTCTTCAACAAGCTTGTTGTACACAAAAGGCTTGAAAAGCTCCAAAGCCATCTTTTTCGGAAGACCACACTGATGAAGCTTCAAGGTTGGGCCCACGACGATCACTGAACGTCCTGAGTAATCGACACGTTTCCCAAGTAGATTCTGACGGAAACGACCTTGCTTACCTTTCAACATATCTGAAAGGGAGCGCAATGGACGCTTATTAGGTCCAGTAAACGTTTTGCCGCGACGACCATTGTCTAACAAGGCATCAACTGCTTCTTGCAACATACGCTTTTCATTGCGAATGATGATATCTGGAGCATTCAGCTCCTGAAGTCGCTTCAAACGGTTGTTTCGATTAATAACACGACGATAAAGATCATTCAGATCTGAAGTCGCAAAACGACCCCCGTCAAGCGGCACCAAGGGGCGTAGATCAGGGGGAAGAACTGGAAGTGCTTCCAACATCATCCACTCTGGCTTGTTAATAGAGCCTTTGAAGGCTTCTACAACTTTCAATCGCTTCGTCAATTTCTTAATTTGAGCTTCAGATTTTGTCTCCTTAACTTCCATACGAAGTTTCCGAGACAAATATTCTGGATCAATTTTACGAAGAAGTTCGCGAACTGCCTCTCCACCCATGCCAGCTTTGAAGCTCGGACCGAACTCATTCAAAGCCGCTTGGTAAGCTTCTTCAGTTAAAATTTGACCTTCCTCTAAAGAAGTTTCCATGGGGTCAATAACGACATGTGCTTCACAATAAAGAACCTTTTCGACATCTTTTAAGGAAAGATTCAAAAGGTTTCCAATACGAGAAGGCAATGATCGCAAGAACCAAATATGAGCTACTGGAGTTGCCAACTCAATATGGCCCAGTCGTTCACGACGAACTTTCGTTTGCGTTACTTCAACGCCACACTTTTCGCAGACGACACCACGATACTTCATACGTTTGTACTTACCGCACAAGCATTCATAATCCTTAATAGGACCGAAAATTTTTGCACAGAACAAACCATCTCGTTCTGGCTTGAATGTACGATAATTGATGGTCTCAGGCTTTTTTACCTCGCCAAAGGACCATTCACGAATCATTTCCGCCGATGCAAGTGACACTCGAACAGCGTCAAATGAAAGTGGATCTTTAGGTTTATCAAAAAAATTCAACAAGTCTCTCAAAGAACACCCCTGTTGTTAAATTATTAATTAGTACTGCCGGACTCGTCTTGTGAACGAGCCTGAACAATTGTCTCGCCGCCACCCACGCCATCATTAGAATCAAGATCTTCCTCTTGATCACTTAGGATGTCGGACTCCATCAACTCAACATTCAATGCCAGAGATTGAAGCTCTTTCACAAGAACATTAAAGGACTCAGGAAGGCCCGGTTCGAGGATGTTCTCACCCTTTACGATGCTCTCATACATACGAGTTCTACCAGCAACGTCATCAGACTTAACCGTTAGGAACTCTTGCAGAGAATAAGCCGCACCGTATGCTTCAATTGCCCAAACCTCCATCTCTCCTAGCCTCTGACCCCCAAACTGAGCCTTACCACCCAGTGGTTGCTGTGAAACAAGAGAGTAAGGTCCAATTGAACGCGCGTGGATCTTTTCTTCGACGAGATGATGAAGCTTTAGCATGTACATGATACCAACCGTTACTGGATTCGTAAATGGCTCTCCAGTTCGTCCATCGAACAATATAGACTTACCAGAAGTTGGCACCTGAGCTTTGGTCAACAATGCCTTAACGTCAGATTCACGAGCACCATCAAAAACTGGCGTACCAACATGGACACCATTCTTCATGCGCGTAACCATCTTCCTTAATGAAGCCTCATCGGCACGATCAACTTTTGCTGAAATTTCAGTATCATTAAATATATCCTTCATTTCTGAACGTACATTTTCTGCATTCCATTTAGCAAGATGCTCGCCTAATTGTTTTCCTAAATTATGAGCAGCCCAACCCAAGTGAACCTCAAGGATCTGCCCAATATTCATACGCGAAGGAACACCTAGTGGGTTCAATACCATGTCGACGGGCGTACCATCTGCTAGGTATGGCATATCTTCTGCGGGCAAGACTTTAGAAACGACACCCTTATTACCATGACGTCCAGCAAACTTATCACCGACTTGCATCTTGCGCTTAATGGCGACATAGACTTTGACCATTTTGATAACGCCTGGGGGAAGTTCGTCCCCCTTACGAAGGCGGTCGATCTTCTCGTTGAATACCAATCTAACAGCATCCAACTGATTTCGCGCATTATCGATAATTTTATTAACTTGGAACTCAAGACCCTGCTCAAGAGGGATATAGTTCAACAACTCAAATGGAATTGTCTCTAAATCTGCCTCAGTAATGTCTTGGCCTTTATTCAAAAGCTTTTGACTTCCATCTTCATTCAAAAGAACACCTGCAGTCGTTTTGCCAACTAAGATGTCTCGCAATTTAGATATGGCGTTATTCCTGATGACATTCTGCTCAACAGCCAAGTCTTTCTCAAGCTTGCGTTTTTTCTCTTCAATGATCAAAGATAAGCGCTCATCACGATCAGCACCTTCGCGCGAGTAGACTTGCGCATCGATAACAGTCCCATAAACGCCTGATGGAGCACGAAGAGAAGTATCACGAACATCACCTGCTTTTTCGCCGAAAATCGCTCGCAAAAGTTTTTCTTCAGGAGAAAGTTGTGTTTCACCCTTCGGAGTGACCTTACCGACAAGGATAAAGCCAGGGCGAACTTCCGCACCAATGCGAATGATACCAGAGCTGTCTAGATCCTTAAGAGCCTCTTCGCCCACATTTGCGATATCCCGAGTGATCTCTTCTTTACCTAACTTCGTATCACGAGCCACACACTCGAACTCTTCTATATGGATAGAGGTGTAAACGTCCTCTTTTAAAAGACGCTCAGAAATCAAGATAGAATCCTCGAAGTTATAACCCTGCCAAGGAGTGAAGGCCACGAGGATGTTTTGCCCCAATGCCAGTTCACCCAACTCAGTTGAGGGTCCATCCGCGATAATGTCACCTTTAGAGACCTTATCACCAACAGTTACGATTGGTTTTTGATTAAAACATGTGTTTTGGTTGGTACGTTGGTACTTTGTCACATTATAGATATCAACATTGGCACCAAGCTCACCACCCTTTGCAAAGCGCCGAACAACTACACGTGAAGCATCAACCTCTTCAACCACACCATCGTTCATCGCAACAACGGAAGTTCCGGAGTCACGAGCAACCAAGCGCTCAACACCGGTCCCCACAAGTGGTGCGCGCGAACGCAACAATGGAACTGCTTGGCGTTGCATGTTTGATCCCATCAAGGCACGGTTGGCGTCATCATGCTCAAGGAATGGAATCAAAGAAGCTGCAATAGACACAAGCTGAGATGGAGAAACGTCCATCAAAGCTACTTTGTCCTTATCAACGATTTCGTACTCACCATCACGGCGAGTGATTGTTGTTGCAGTTTGAATAGTTTTATTACCAGCCTCATCACGAGCGGCTGGAGCAATATGATGTCCCGCCTCTTCAAGAGCTGATAGGTAGTTGATCTCTTTAGAAACTTGACCTTGATCAACCTTACGATACGGAGTCTCAATGAACCCGTAGTTGTTGATACGCGCATAGGTCGCCAAAGAGGCAATCAAACCAATGTTTGGACCCTCTGGAGTTTCAATTGGACAGATACGACCGTAGTGAGTCGGATGAACGTCACGCACTTCAAAACCAGCGCGATCACGAGTCAGACCGCCGGGCCCCAGTGCAGAAAGACGACGCTTGTGAGTAATTTCAGATAATGGATTTGTTTGATCCATAAACTGAGACAATTGAGAAGATCCAAAGAACTCCTTTACAACTGCATTCACAGGCTTTGCATTCACAAGATCGTGAGGCATCATCGTCTCAACATCTTGTAAAGACATACGTTCGCGAATCGCGCGCTCCATACGAACTAGACCAATACGGTATTGATTCTCAAGAAGCTCTCCTACAGAACGCACACGTCGGTTACCCAAGTGGTCGATATCATCGATCACACCGCGACCATTCTTGAGGTCAATTAACGTTTTGATCGTGCTCAAGATATCTTTATGCGTCAAGGTCCTGTGAGACGGAGGACACTCTTCCATTGAAATTCCAAAGCGGTGATTAATTTTAATACGCCCCACTTCAGATAAGTCATAAGTTTCAGGATCAAAAAATAAACGTCCAAAAAATGTTGTCGCAGCTTCCAAAGTTGGTGGCTCGCCAGGACGAAGACGTTTGTAGATTTCAATCAACGACTCGTCTTTGTTTGAAACTTTATCAACCAACAATGTGTTGCGCAGATAAGGTCCAACGGTTAGACCATCAAAGAAAATCATAAAGAAGCGGTCAATACCAGCTTCGATTGAACGCTTGATGATTGCTGAATTCAACTCAGCATTTGCATCCGCAATAATCTCGCCCGTGGACTCATCAATAAGCGGCTTCGCAAGAACTTTACCCTCTAGATCGGCTGGCTCAACTTCAAGCTCAGAGATATTGAGATCTTTAATCTTCTTAACGATCGCGCGAGTGATACGACGTCCAGCTTTAACCAAGGCCTCGCCTGATTTTGGATCGACAATGTCATTCAAAGCTCTTTGACCTGACATTCTTTCGATATCCAACTTGCGGAAAAGCTTTCCACCACGAGTGTAAACTTCATCTAGATCGTAGAAGTACTCCAAAAGCTGCTCAGAGTTGTAACCTAAGGCCTTTAGAAGAATCGTCACTGGGAATTTACGACGACGATCAATACGCACATGGATCAAATCTTTTTGGTCAAACTCAGCATCTAGCCATGAGCCTCGGTACGGAATCACACGAGCCGAATAGATCAGCTTTCCAGAGGCATTATTTTTACCACCATCGTGATCGAAGAACACACCTGGAGAGCGATGCAATTGAGAAACAACGACACGCTCTGTGCCATTGATGATAAAAGAACCGTTCGCCGTCATCAGCGGGATTTCACCCAAGTAGACTTCTTGTTCTTTCACGTCACGAATACTACGCGCTTCAGTTTCTTCATCGACGTCAAAAACGATCAAACGCAAAGTCACCTTAATAGGTGCAGCGAATGTCATTCCGCGCTGGCGACATTCATCAACGTCGTATTTAGCAGGCTCGAGGGTGTAACTTACAAACTCGAGGCTTGCTGTATTGTTGAAGTCTGAAATAGGGAATACAGACTTAAATACGCCATTGAGACCCGCCTCACCGCGGCGATCTGGATCCATATCTTTTTGAATAAAAGCCTCGTACGAGCTTTTTTGCAACTCAATTAGATTTGGAATATCAATGACTTGTTTATTCTTGGCAAATGACTTCCTAACACGGATGTTAGAAGCCGTTACTGGAGTTCTTTCCAATTGACTCTCCTAGAATGTCTAAACTCCAAATAGTTGGAGTAGAAAAACGGGTATTCGCTTCGGGGGGAATAATCCAAGGCCCACATTAAATAAAAAAACGAAAGTATCCCAAATTACCCAAAGTTTGCAATAAAGCAAGTGATTAGGCACATATTTTGATTTTATTGCTGACACTCAATTTTAGACAGAACTTGGTAGCAAGTTACAATCACTCAACGCTGAGGCGCGCCGCGTTTAGAAAGAATCATCGAAAGATCCCTCGTCTTCAGGAAAAACTCCTCAGACATATGATTTATTTTGCGGACAATAAACCAACAGCGAGATTTACCAGGACCTACATTGTCACCCCTCCTAGATACTAGTCTGTTTTTGTTGGCTGATCTCTTAGAAGCAAAAAAAAAGCCTCTGGTTATCCAGAGGCTTTTTAGTTTTTACAGCATCAAAAACGAAATTACTTAACAGTAACTTTAGCGCCCGCTGCTTCAAGAGACTTCTTGATCTTTTCAGCATCTTCTTTAGTTGCGCCTTCTTTAACTGCTTTGTTGCCAGCTTCAACGAGAGCCTTTGCCTCAGCAAGACCCAAGCCCGTCAAGGCACGAACTTCTTTAATAACGTTGATTTTGTTGGCACCAGCATCAACAAGGATAACGTCGAAAGCTGTTTTTTCTTCGACAGCAGCAGCAGGGCCCGCACCGGCGGCAGCTACTGGGGCCGCAGCTGTTTCTCCCCACTTTTCTTCAAGTTGCTTTACAAGTTCAGCGATTTCAAGAACAGTTTTCGCTGACAACGCTTCAATTAATTGATCGTTTGAAAGAGACATTTTAAAATCCTCCAGAGGATAAAATAAATTTATTAATTCAATTTAGTAAGCCCAACAAGCCCTATGCTTGAGGAGCTTCAGTACCAGTCGCTCCGCCGCCTTCTAGTTTTTCGCCGTAAGCTTTCAAAACACGAGCAAGTGCTGAGCCTGATGCCAATAGCGTACTTAGGAAAATAGCGCGAAGTTGATCTTTTCCTGGAAGAGTTGCCAAAAATTTAATTTTGTTACTATCCAGAGCTTCTCCGTCCATAACACCAGTCTTAATTTGTAGGATTTCAACATCCTTAGCAAAATCAGCAAGTGTTTTAGCCGTTGCGTTCACCTCACCGTATGAAAATACGATGGCGTTAGTACCTTTCATTGAAGTAGCAAATGCTTTTTCAATAGCTGGGTGATCTTTGAACGCTCGTTTAGCTAGAGTATTACGGACAACCTTCATCTCTGACTCAGAAGCATTAAGTTTTTTGCGCAAGCTTGTGACTTGCTCAACCTTGATGCCTTTGAAATCGACGATGAAAGCTCCTTTAGCTTTACCGAATTTCTCAGTGATAAGCTTAATCTCTTGCTCTTTATCTGCGCGAGTGATCATTTGTGAGCCTCCTTTCGTTAGACTTTCCCTTTCGGGGTTCGTGCGAGTCAGGTTTGGTTTGGAGTTCACTCATGGAAGCTAAGAAATTGCCATCTTAGCTTTTGAAGAAAACTTTATGCCTTATCTCGGTAGGCCCCCCTATGATGAGGGATTACATCTCCTAAAAGAAACCTACTGTCTCTGATCGCAATAAATTTTGCTCTGCTTTTTTTAAGCAGAGCTTTTAAAATAAATTAATTCAACCCACCAGCAGCATCTGCCGCTGCATTTGGTTCAATTTTTACACCGGGTCCCATCGTTGAAGCAACGGCTATAGACCTGAGGTAAATACCCTTAGAAGAAGCTGGCTTCGCCTTCACAATAGCTCCAAGGAGAGTCATGAAGTTTTCGCGAAGTTTAGTGTCTCCCATCGACTTGCGGCCAATACCAGCATGGACGATACCAGCTTTATCAACGCGAAAATCTAACTTACCTTTTTTCTCGGCAGTAACAGCTTCACCTACGTTCATTGTAACAGTGCCGATTTTTGGATTTGGCATAAGACCACGAGGCCCCAAAATTTTAGCAACCTTAGAAACAGTCGCCATCATATCAGGAGTCGCTATACATTTATCAAAATCCAACCATCCACCTTGGATTTTTGCGACTAGATCATCTGCACCAACAAAGTCAGCTCCAGCGGCCTTTGCTTCTGCTTCTTTAGGGCCCTTTGCAAAAACCACAACCTTAACAGCTTTTCCTAAGCCATGAGGAAGTGCAATAGCACCCCGAACTTGTTGATCAGATTGCTTCGGATCTACACCCAAACGAAGAGCTACGTCGATAGACTCGTCAAACTTTGCCGGAGCTGTCGCTACAACAAGCTTGAAAGCTTCATCCACATTGTATTTTTTTTGAGAATCAACCTTTTTCGAGGCTGCTTCATATTTCTTTCCAGACATTGAACCACCCCTTATGCGATGTCGATACCCATGCTCTTAGCTGTTCCCGCAACTTGTGACATTGCAGATTCAACTTTCAAGCAGTTCAAATCAGGCAGCTTCGTTGTTGCGATCTGCTTAATTTGGTCGTTATTGATTTTGCCAACTTTATCTTTTTGAGGCTGTTTTGAACCCGACTCGAGTTTCAAAGCCTTCTTGATCAAAGAAGACACCGGTGGTGTTTTTGTAATGAAAGTAAACGATCTGTCTTGGTAAACAGTAATGATGATAGGGATGATACTATCACCCAATGCTTGCGTACGAGCATTGAACTGCTTACAGAATTCCATGATGTTTACCCCATGCTGTCCGAGCGCCGGTCCAACGGGAGGAGCTGGATTAGCCTTCCCTGCCGGTATCTGCAGCTTGATCATTCCTGTAACTTTTTTTGCCATGACCCACTCCTGCAAGAGGTTTGTGTTAATTAATCTCTAAGTGCCACCCTATGTAGCGCTTAAATTATTGTTTTTCAACCTGAATATAATCCAACTCCACAGGAGTTGGCCTTCCGAAGATGCTAACAAGGACTTTGATCTTTGCTTTATCCTCATTGACCTCTTCAACCGATCCCTGGAAGTTGCTAAAGGGACCGTCAATAACAGTCACTTGCTCACCCACAGCAAAGCGTACTTTCGGCCTTGGTTTCTCCGCTCCCCCAGCCATTTGCTGAGTCACACGCAAAACCTCTGCCTCAGGTACTTCTGGAGGACGAGTTTTAGTTCCACCCACGAAGCCTGTCACTTTAGATGCATTTCGAACTAAATGCCAAGTTTCATCATTCAAAAACATTCGAACAAAGATATAACCTGGGAAAAATTTACGCGATTTTGTTTGCTTTTGTCCTTTTACCAGCTCGACTACGTTTTCAGCAGGAATAAGGATCTCTCCAAAAAGTTCTTCCATTTTGTTGGATTTAATCTTTTCTTCGATGGCCTTTTTTGCTGTATTTTCACAACTCGTTTGAACGTTAACGATGTACCACTTTTTATCCATCTATCCGCCCTATAGTTTCATCAAAAAGTTAATGAAGAAGCCTGAAACCAAGTCGAAAGTGCTCACTATGACACTTGAGATTAAAACCATGATGACAACGGCAATCGTCATCGCAGTTACATCCTTACGAGATGGCCAAATAACCTTACGAATCTCTGTGACAACCTCTTCTCCCCAAGTCGCAATGCGTGGGTTAAACTGAAGTACCAAGAAGACCAAAAGACCCAAGCCGACTGGCAATCCATGACGAACAAGATCCGAATCAGCAGCTCGTGCAACAACACCAAAGGCCCCAGCAAAAGCTTTAATCAAAAGAGAAGTCGTCAAACCGACCAACATAGCAGCAATGGCAAAGCTGACTGTTAAAATTTTCGAGTTGGTTTTTTCCATAGTCCCTCATTACAAAAATTGAAACAAAATTGGCAGGGGCGGAGGGATTCGAACCCACGACCTAACGATTTGGAGTCGTTCGCTCTACCACTGGAGCTACACCCCTGCGCCTCAATATTTAAAAAATGTTAGCGCTAAGAAACACCGAGGGGGACCCTTTTGTCAAGGAGTCCCCCGGGTGATGATAACTTAGCTTATGCCGCGTTATTACTATTCCAAGATCTCAGTAACAACACCTGCTCCAACAGTACGTCCGCCTTCACGAATCGCAAAACGAAGCTCTTTTTCCATCGCGATTGGCGCGATCAACTCGACAGACAATTCAACGCGATCACCTGGCATAACCATCTCAGTTCCAGCCTTTAACGTACAAACACCAGTTACGTCAGTTGTACGGAAGTAGAATTGAGGACGATAGCCATTGAAGAATGGAGTGTGACGTCCGCCCTCTTCTTTGGTTAAGACGTAGGCTTCAGCTTTGAATTTTTTGTGAGGCTTAACAGTGCCAGGCTTAACAAGAACTTGCCCACGCTCAACATCTTCTTTTTTAGTACCACGAAGAAGGACACCGCAGTTGTCGCCAGCTTGACCTTCATCAAGAAGCTTACGGAACATTTCAATACCAGTGACAGTTGTTTTTTGAGTAGGACGGATCCCAACGATTTCAACCTCGTCACCAACTTTAACAATACCACGCTCAACACGGCCTGTAACAACAGTACCACGCCCAGAAATAGAGAACACGTCCTCTACTGGCATCAAGAATGTTTTGTCAGTCGCACGAACAGGTTCTGGAATATAATTATCGCAAGCTTCCATCAGCTTCATGATAGAAGGACGACCAATTTCAGAAGTGTCACCCTCAAGAGCCTTCAATGCAGAACCCTTTACGATTGGAATATCGTCGCCAGGAAATTCGTATTTAGAAAGAAGCTCGCGAACCTCAAGTTCAACTAGCTCAAGAAGTTCCTTATCATCAACCATGTCAACTTTGTTCATGAAAACAACAAGAGCAGGAACACCAACTTGACGAGCCAAAAGGATGTGCTCACGAGTTTGTGGCATTGGACCATCAGCTGAAGAAACAACTAAAATTGCTCCGTCCATCTGAGCTGCACCCGTAATCATGTTCTTAACGTAATCGGCGTGACCTGGGCAGTCGACGTGCGCATAGTGACGTTTGTCTGTTTCGTACTCAACGTGAGTTGTAGAGATCGTAATACCACGCTCTCTCTCTTCTGGTGACTTATCGATTTGATCGTAAGACATCGCTTGAGCTTTACCTGACGCTGCAAGAGTTGTTGTAATAGCAGCAGTCAAAGTTGTTTTACCATGGTCAACGTGACCGATTGTGCCGATGTTGACATGCGGCTTCGTGCGGTTAAATTTCACTTTAGACATTATTCCTCCTGCAGAGAATTATTATATTTTTTGTAACCTTACCAAATCTAACAAAATCTATTCAATACCAAAATTCGAAAGTCTAGTGGAGCCCATGATCGGAGCCGAACCGACGACCTCACCCTTACCAAGGGTGTGCTCTACCACTGAGCTACATGGGCCTCAGTCCTGAAAACTGGGAGCGGGAGACGGGTCTCGAACCCGCAACCCTCTGCTTGGAAGGCAGATACTCTAGCCAATTGAGCTACTCCCGCCCGTTTACAGAACGCCCAGAAGAAAATTGCTTCTCTTCTTGCTATCTCCGGACTCCAAAATCTTGATAAACACTCAGCAAAGTGGTGGGCAGGGAAGGATTCGAACCTTCGTAGACGTAAGCCAACGGATTTACAGTCCGTCCCCTTTAGCCACTCGGGCACCTACCCAAATTGTGAATGTCTTCCCAGAAATAGTTGGAGCTGGTTATGGGACTCGAACCCGCAACCTGCTGATTACAAATCAGCTGCTCTACCAATTGAGCTAAACCAGCGCTACTGAGATAACCGACATGTTTTACGGATATTTTTTATTGCCGTCAAAGACATTATGTGGGCCGCGGCACTTTTTTGCGATTTCCTTTTGGCGCATGCTGGCGAAGAGTTTCTGTCAATGCCATCGCTGTTGCGACAGATGCGTTGTAACTTGCCGATGCGCTTGCTTGCGGAATGAACACTAGCTCATCACAAAGCCGCTCAGTATTCACTCGTAAACCTTTGTCTTCCGAGCCGATAGCCCAAACGACTTTTTCTGGCAACTCTAAATCAAAAATTGATTTTGTTCCGCGTGGGCTGAGACCAAAAATCCAGTAACCCTGCTGTTTAAATTTTTCTGCAAATCCGGCAAAGTGAGTAGTCTCTTCGACGGGTACATGTTCAACTCCGCCGCAGGCCACTTTATGAACGGTGGGTGTCAGCCCCACTGCTCTGTCTTCAGGAATCACAACACCATGAACACCCGTTAACCAAGAGGTGCGCAGAATAGCTCCTAGATTGTGGGGATCTTCAATACCATCTAAAATTAACAAAGTAGACCGATCGAAATCCTTGAGGCCCTCAACATCTAAAGCTGGAGCTCCCTGAACAAACAAGGCTGCCCCCTGCTCTGAAGGACCAAATCTTTCGATAGCCGAACTGGGCTTTGCTTCCAATTTTATGCGAGATCTCTCGGCCAACTCACACATTTCGCGCAAGTCTGCAGAGTTTTCCCAGCCTTGGCGAACCCAAAATCCCTTGACCTGATGAGGCCGGACGCGCAAGGCTTCGCTGATAGCGTGATTTCCAATGATGACACGCCAGTCTCGCGGAATGGACTCACGAGAAGCTGGCTGTGCTACAGTCCCGCGTGGAGAAGGCCTCTCACCACTGCCTTTTTGTGGAGGACGAGACTTCATTGAACGTGAGTTTTTTCCTGAAAAATTATTTCGCTTCATAAATTGCCGTCACAAAATCTTCCGCCGCCTTTTTTCGGTTGCGCGCCTCTAAAATCGGGCGTCCCACAACCAAAGCAGACGCTCCCTTTGCGATTGCCTCGCTAGGAGCCATGATGCGCTTTTGATCGGTGGAGTCGTTTATACTAGAACGAATTCCAGGGGTGACAAGATAAAGATCACGATTTTGTAAAAGGTCTAATTCCAGGGGTGAGCAAACAATTCCTTTCAAACCTGACTTTACGACTAAATCTACAAGGCTGACCACATGCTCAGAAATGGTCTGCTTCTTGAAGTTGGCGGGCACTGAATTCTGATCCCAAGAAGTCAAGATAGTGACACAGAGAATTCGAAAGGGCCGTTGACTATTCAGTTCTTTTTCAACTGTCGCCATCTTTTTAAGAGCTTCTTCTCCTGACAGAGCGTGCACCGTAACCAAAGATGCTCCCGCTTCAAAGCTAGCTCGAACAGCAGCCTCCATTGTTGAGGGTATATCAAAGTGTTTATTATCCAGAAAAATGGGCCCTCGTTGAGCCATTTCCTGTATAAAACTCATCCCGTAGCGCAAACAAAGGCGAGGTCCCAATTTGATACCCCCAACGACCCCGTGCAGTTCGTCGGCGATTCGCAAAGATTCGTCGCGTGAATCCACATCCAAAGATAAGATCAGTGGATTTCTCATTGGCGAAGAAGCTTTATCTAAGATCTCTCGCACGACTCTGCCTTCCATGCATGAATGGTAACTTGACCCGAACCCTTACGAATATGACCAATCTGCCAAGCTTTTTCATTTTTAGCTTTTAAAAACTCTAGCACCTCAGTCGCCTTTTCTTTTTTTACTAAAACTGTCAACCCCACACCCATGTTGAAGGTCCGAAATAGTTCCTCGTGTGGAATATCCAAGCGAGATGTAATCGTTTTAAACACAGGAGCCAGCTCTTTGAGAGAAGGCCAGTTTGTGAGCTCGTAATCAAAGCGCTCACTCATGCGAGGGATATTGTCGATGCCTCCTCCCGTCATGTGAGCAGCTGCTAAAATGGCTTGCGGAAACTGCCTGCGCAACGACGTGAAGAGATTGACGTAAATACGAGTTGGAACTAAAAGTTGTTCCAAAATCTCCTTCTCGTTGTCTTGTACGAGCTTTCGTAAAAGGGAATAGCCATTCGAGTGAAATCCACTCGAGGCAAGGCCAATCATTACATCTCCCTCTTGCATCGGAGCATCTGTGAACATTTCAGATGGATTTAGGTCACCCACACTAAAGCCAGCTAAATCGTATTCCCCGTCTTGATAAACTCCAGGCATTTCAGCGGTTTCACCGCCAACTAGAGCCATTCCAGATTGGCGACATCCGTCAACCATTCCTGCAATCAACTCTTCGCTCACCCTTGTGTCCAGCTTACCAAATGCCATGTAGTCTAGAAAAAATAAGGGCTTCGCGCCGACACATAAGAGATCATTCACACACATCGCGACTAAATCGATTCCGATACCATGGTGCTTGTTTAACTTTTGCGCAAGCTTGAGCTTGGTTCCAACACCGTCCGTGCACGAGGCAATATAACGATCTTCTGAGAGCTTGTAGACAGCAGCAAATCCGCCAATGCCATCCAGGACTTGATCATTGAATGTCGTCGGCACCAGGGCTTTAATTCTTTCAACAAAGGCATCTGCTTTGACGACATCAACTCCAGCTTTTTTGTAATCAATTTTTGACATTTTATTATCCTTTCGCTCTTGCTCTAGTGCAGGAAATGACGGCGCCCCGTAAAGATCATAGCAACTCCCAACTTGTCCGCTTCTGCAATGACATCGGCGTCTTTTATCGAGCCACCTGGCTGAATTATATATTTCACTCCTAACTTATGAGCCGCCTGCACAGAATCAGGAAATGGAAAAAAAGCATCAGATGCTAGGACCAAATCGTCGGTCTTAGCGACTCCTTTATCGGCCAACCGAGACGTAATGAGCTTTTCGATGCAATCAATTCGATTGGTTTGACCCGAGCCCATGGTGAGAAGCTCAAACTCGCTACCTTGCTGAGCGCCTAAAGCAATGGCATTACTCTTCAAATTTTTAACTGCCAGCATTGCAAAAGCCGCAAGCTTTTGCTTGTCTGAGGAAAAACTACTTTTTGTGACGATTTTCATCTGGCTCAAGTCAAAAATATCCTGATCTTGAATCAACCATCCTCCGTCTATAGATCGAACTTGCATAGAGGTCGACGGAGCTAAAGAAAGCTCCATGACACGGCAATTTTTTTTCAGCTTTTCTCGAGCTGAGTCTGTGAAGGATGGAGCCATGAGGACTTCGATAAACTTATCGCTAAAAAACTGCGCAACCTCGTCATTCACAGCAAAATTCAAAGCGATAATGCCTCCAAAAGAGCTCTTCTCGTCACCCTTCCATGCTCGACTCAAAGCACGGTCAGGGGTTTCAGAAATCGCCATTCCACAGGGAGTATTATGTTTCACCACGATCGCTGTTGGCAGAGCCTTTGCTCCTTGCCAACGATGGAGATCTAGCAAACTCTTAAGGGCAAAGTCGGCATCGAGATAGTTGTTGTAAGACATTTCCTTTCCTTGCAATGACTTGGCGTGGGCCAAGCCAACATGAAAGGGATCTTTCAAAACCAATGCTTTTTGATGCGGATTTTCTCCATACCGTAAGCTCTGCCCACTTTGTTCTGTGAGATAAGCTGCAATGGCCGTGTCGTAAAAGGCCGTCATGCTATAGACTTGCAGGGCACATCTTTGACGAAACTTCTCAGTTGTCGAACCTGTTTCGGAAAACTCCTTGATAAACTCTTTGTACTGAGAGGGCTCGCACAAGACAGTCACGGATCGAAAGTTTTTAGCCGCGGCACGAAGCATCGTCGGCCCGCCGATATCAATATTCTCGATGCACTCTGCAAATGAACCTTCGCGCCTCAAAGTCTCATGAAAAGGATAAAGATTGGCGACTACTAAATCAATCGGCTGTATTCCCAACTGTTGGGCCTGGGAGATATCTTGGGGGTCTTCGCGACGATACAACAACGCCGAAGCAATTTCAAAGCTGATGGTCTTCATGCGACCCTGAAAGGCCTCGCCCTTGCCACTTAAGGTCTCCACCGCCGTGACTTTATAGCCTGCCTCTTGCAATGTCTTTGCAGTTCCGCCGCTGGCAATAAGCTCGACATTTTTTGCAATTAATACTCTGGCTAAATCCAATAATCCCGTTTTGTCTGAGACACTGAGCAGAGCTCGTTGAATGGGCATCACGCTTCACCTCGCAGATAAATCACCGCATTTTTAAAAAATTCAAGCCCCCAGGCCTGCCCTTTAAAAGGCAAATGCCATTCGTGCAGGGCCGCTTCTGGATGTGGCATCAGAGCAAAAACTAAACCCTTGGGGTCGCAGACACCAGCGATTTGTGCTGTTGCCCCATTGACGTCCTCCGAATAGGTCAAAGCAATTTGTTGCTTAGTCTGTAGACTTTTTAAAACGACCTCATCTTTACAAACAAAACGGCCCTCTCCGTGGCGGATTGGTAAAACAAAAGTGTCTGGTAGGTTTTTGGTCCAAATGCACGGGGACAGTGTGTTGGTCTTCATTGTCACCCAGCGATCGATGAAGTGACCTTGTCGATTCTTAACGAGCGCACAACTTCGTTGAAAGTTCGCATCTGGCAAAAGACCCAGCCTGACAAGAGTTTGAAAGCCATTACAAATTCCCAACACTGGTTTACTCTTTACAAATTCTTGCAGCTGATTCTTCAACGTATTTTCTAACTTCAACGACAAGACTTGGCCACTCCCGAGGTGATCTCCGAATGAAAATCCCCCTGGAAAAATCATGGCTTGGTAGTTTTTTAAAGATTCGGGATTTCTCAGTAGCTCATTAACGTGAACTTTCTGAGCTTGCCCTCCTGCTAATTCGACAGCTCGGGCTGTTTCGTTTTCACAGTTAATTCCATCGCCCCAAAGGATTAAGAACTTAGGCGTGATAGACATTTTCGACTCCTTTCAGCCAAGGGGACTTCAATACCGACAAATTCACTGAAGCGATCTGTTGCTGCCACTTCAACTTAAACAGAGGATTCGCCGAGGTCGTTCCGACACGAACAAAGTCACCTTGAAAATGCTTTTCAAAGGCTGCTTTGTTGGCCGCACTGACGCTAACTACAAATAAAGACCCTGTTTCAGACCAAAGCTGATTCCAATTGAAGCCTGTTAGATCTAGGTCCAGTCCCAGATCATGACCAAAACAGCTCTCTGCTAGAGCGGTCACCAGTCCGCCGTCTGAAATATCATGACAAGAATTTAAGAGGTCCTGCTGATGAGCTGCGAAGACTTTTTTGTAAAGCTTTTGATTTTGCTCCAACGCAGGATATTCGGGAGATTTGGAATCGGTTGTTTCAATTTCTTGCTCGTAAACCGAAGCATAGAGACTTTCCGTG
>JACCDR011878299.1_pt1 | contig 20886 bp, 14 predicted proteins | sample 7446431 | NCBI WGS metagenome assembly JACCDR01 (sample SAMN15323443, study PRJNA562643) | freshwater metagenome | isolation source: river surface water | place: USA:Blue River Watershed | collected 2017-08-17 | reverse complement strand
GGTCTTTCAGTATATTTTTATTTAGACAAGAGTCAAAATTTGGATCCGAAGGATTCGGTAAATTTGCAAAAGTTATTAAAGAAAGTGGGAGAACATATTATATTACCTTTAGATGAAGAGCCTACTGTAGCTACAGTTTCTGACCCAGAAAAAATCAGAAATCAGCCATTTTTTACAAATACAAAAGAAGGGGATAGACTTTTGATATATTTACAGGCAAGGAGAGCGTACTTGTATCGACCGTCTGAGGACAAGCTAGTAGAAGTTGCTCCACTTAATTCAAACAACACCATATCAAATGGTTCAAGCGGTCTTTCTACTACTACAGGTAACTAGTATTAACAGCAAAAATATGTACTCAAAGCTTTCAGTGGTAATCCCTGCATACAATGAAGAAAGAACTATAAGTGAGATAATTCAAAAAGTTAAGGATGTTGTTTTGTCTGTAGAAAAAGAAATTATAGTTGTAGATAATTCTTCCAGGGATAGTACCCCTAGTATCTTGAATGGCATAGAGGGTATAAGAGTTATTAGACTTGATCCAAATAGAGGAAAAGGAGGCGCTCTCAAGGCCGGGATTAAAGAAGCTGCTGGAGATATTGTAATTTTTCAAGATGCGGATTTGGAGTATGACCCAATGGATTATCCTGAAGTTATAAAACCAATTTTAGAAGGTAGAGCAGATGTAACAAATGGGGTAAGAAAAGAAAATAAAATGAAGGAAGATAAACAGATTTTTGTAGGCTTTTTTGCATGGCTGGGTAATTTTGCTATCACGTGGACAACCAACATTCTCTACGGTGTGTACCACGGTGAGTACGAAGGGTGCTATAAAGCTTTCAAGATAGAGACTCTTAAGTCCATAATGGTGAATACGAATGACTTCGATTTTGACAATGAGCTTATTTGTAAAATTTTTAAAAAGGGGTATAAAGTAGTGGACGTTCCAATACATTATTATCCTAGAAGCTATGAGGAAGGGAAGCATATAAACTGGAAGCATGGCTTTAGAATACTCTGGACAATAGTAAAGTATAGGTTCGTATCTTAAAATGAAGAAAAGTAAAATAAAAAAACTAATCGTGCCAATGGCTGGGTTGGGCACAAGGTTTTTGCCAACATCAACAGTGTATCCTAAGGAAATGGCATACCTGGTTGACAGACCAGTTTTACAGTATTTGGTAGAGGAGGCTTACGAGTCTGGTATCGAAGAAATAATTTTTATAATAAACTCAGGGAAAGAAAGTATTCCAAAGTACTTATCAAAAAAACATCAGGATACATATTTTAATAAAGCTTTTAATAAAAAAGAAAACACACCATCGGAGTATAGAGAGTTTATGGAGCTGCTTCAGAAAATGAAGTTTAGGTTTGTAAAAAGAGAGAAAACTTTAGGGGATGGACACTCTATTTTGCTTGCTAAAAAATACATTAAACCTAGAGAAGTTTTTGCTGTGAGTATGGGGGATTTACTTAGTTTTGGGCACAAGCCTTTTATAGGACAGTTGATAGAGGTTTTTGAGGATAAAAAAAGACCCGTTGTTTCAGTCGAAGAAGTTTCTCTAGAAGCAACATCTCGTTTTGGGGTGATAGATATAAAAAAATCCAACAAAAGACTTCATGAGGTAAAAAGCATAGTAGAAAAGCCTGGACCAAAACTTGCTCCTAGCAGACTTATTCTTACTGGGAAATATATTTTGACTCCAGATATTTTTATTCATTTAGAAAAACTTGTAGAAAATCATATTTCTGGTGAAGTTAAACTTGCTGATGCTTTAAAAATATATGCTGAGAGCAATATATTATTGGCGTATCAGTGTAGGGGATTAATTAAGGATACGGGAAATAAAATAGACTTCATAAAGACGATGATTGATTTGAGTTTGAAAAGTAAAACTTTAGGCTCTGAGATCAGAAAATATTTAAAATCAATTAGATAGTAAGTTAGCTTTCTTTAGTCTTTTCCACTTGTCTGCTGTGCCAAAAGCTTTCCATAGAGAAATACTTCTTGCTTCAAATGAGAAATAATTAATACCAAGTGATTCTATTTCATTTAACATCTTTTCTTTATCCTCTTTTTTAAAATTTCCATACACAATACTCATGTGTGGGTTGAAGGCTTTTTTTGTTTTAAATATTTTTTGAGAGAGTATATTAATATTTTGTAATTCCTTTGATTTTTTACAGTCAAGGAATACAGTTTTAAATTTATCTTTTCCTGATGTAATTTTTTTAAAATATATATCAATTTTTTTTACTTTTTCAAATTCAGATAGTTTTTCTTTAAGACAGCTTTCCTTATCATAAAGTCCACCGAGCAGTGTAACATGTGCTTTAAAAACCACACTTTTTGTTTCCTTTTGTATGTTTGATATGGCTTTATTTATTCTTTTAAAATCGGTTTCGCTTGGCTCAAGCCAGAGAGAATATTCTTTTAGTTTTCTTAATTTCATATATTAAAATTAAATTAACAAGATTGTGTATAAAAAACAAAGGGCTCGTACGGTTCTGCTGTACGAGCCCTTGCTACTTTGTCGTCCGAAGGATATGGTCCGGCAAGCCCATTCCCATGGAATGTTCGAACTGGATTCCTGGCGCATCAACCTGAAATGGTTGACCAAGCTTCTCGCGAAGCCTTGTTTCCATCTCGGTTTTGAGCACAGTCATTTCTTCAGGAGACAGGTGGTCAGTGAAAGTGAGGAACTTGTTCAGCCCCATTCTGTCACCGCGGTCACCTTTGTAGTAGATGAATTCGTGGAGGTAATCCACGTCTTCAGCATGGAGGCGATCACCAGTTACTGCCGTGTAAGTCCAGACATTTGGAATCGATGCGTGTGGCACCGAGTCGTCATAGTAAGGAGTTCCGGCATACTCTGTGATACGGGTGATGTCAAATGAGTCAGGGTGCATAGCGAGAAGCCACTCCTCGGTTTCCCGAATCGTTTGCTCACTTTCACCGGGGTGACCCACAGACATGAGTGCCTTTACTTTGAGTCCAACCTTGCGTGCGACCTCGAAGCACTGCGTGTTTTCTTCAAGCGTTGACTGCTTGTTGATGTTACGCAGAATTCTTGTCGAGCCAGACTCAAATCCGACGAGGATTTCTCGAAATCCCGCGTCGTACATTGCTTGCGCTTGTGCGACAGTGAACAGGTTCGCTTTTACAAACCCCCGCAGTCGCCACTCGATTCCAAGCTCGTCACCGAGCTTGCGAATGGCGATCATGAGTGGGATCATATTCGGATCCACGTTCACTTCATCGTTGTAGAGCATTACTCCTCGAAAACCGTGCACAGTATATATGTGACGGAATTCTTCCACTACCGACTCCACACTACGAAGTCGTACTCTGCGAAGAAACGGTGAGTACCGTCCTCCGCAGAAGCCACAACCATACGGACAACCAAGCTGAGTTATTGCTGTGGTTGCACGTACTCCGTCTATGTAGTACTCGTAGCTTTGAAGGTCTACGAGGTCACGCGCTGGCAGAGGCATGCGGTTCAAATCGCTAGCTGTAAGCCAGTAGGGCGACTTCGGATCGTCGGCATCGACAAGTTTTTCAGTCTGTACTTCCAACGCCTTGAAGATTGCTTTTTCTCCGTCACCTGTAACTAGTGTGTCGAAGAGTTTGGTCAATTCTTCAAAGTGTTTCCGAGTTCGTCCAGAAACCCCTCTGGCGATTTCGCGACGTCTCGCTGAGTTTATCAGGGTGACATGTGGTCCACCCAGAATCACTTTAGCATCGGCTCGTCCTTCGCGAATTACCCGAAGTAGTTTTGCCGACGCAGGGAGTTGGGGACTAGTTGCTGTGAAGCCAAACGTAGTCGTGTTGTTTTCTCCTACGTAAGCTTCCACAACTCTTTCATAGTCCACTACTCCCGACAAGTCGATAACGTGTACGGGAATACCAGCACTTCTGAGAGAACTTGCAACACTGAGAATTCCCTGATGCGGGAAGGTCCTTTCTTTCGAGAGGATCTCTGATGGCGGAACGATAAGACAGACTGTCATTTTTCACCTCCTTTCAAGGGACAGTTCTAAGGGTAATATATATTAACTAGTTAGTTTATACAATCCACGATGTTTTAGTTATAATGTAAGTCTAGGAATAAAATGAAAAAAAACCCACAAATATTTTGGACTATTTTACTGCTTTGTATCATATGTATTCTTTGGGCTTTTTTTGCATTTAAAAAAGATAATGGTAAAAGTGTGATTGATAGTCTTACACAATCAAATCCTTCTAATGAAGTACTCCCAATAGGAGAGGGACAAACAGTAAAGGATCTTACTTTTGGAGGTAAGGAGTATAAACACGGTCTACTTGGATTTGGTTTCAGATATCCAAAAGAATATACAATAAGTTCGTTTGGAAATTTCTATGATTCAAATGGAGAGACTATTCTTTTGCAAAATGAAGACAAAAGTCGAGGGCTTCAAGTTTTAATAACTCCATTTGATGAAGATATTGCACTTACCTTGAAACGTATTAAAAAAGATTTACCTTCACTTTCAGTATTGGAGTCCTTGGAATCACAAATTGGTGAAGGGGATAAAAAGGTTGCGGTTGTGACTTTTAAGAGTACAAATAATCTTACGAACGGAAAAAGTCTTGAGGTTTGGTTTGTGTACAGAAATAACCTGTATCAAATAAGCGGATTAGAAGCTTCTCAGGAGTTGTTTAATGAACTAATAAAAACATGGATGTTCGAAGAATAAAAAGAATTTTTTTTCTATCTTTGCTTTTTATTTTCACCCCGTCTTTTTTGGGTGTATATGGAGCAACTCTTTCCAAACCAGCAAACAATCTTGGTTTAGTCGGGTATTGGTCATTTAATGATGCCACTTCAACACAGGCAACAGATTTTTCAGGAAGGGGGAATACGGGCACTCTTACGAATATGTCAGTACCAGCATCTGCAACCAGTGGATGGGGTAGTGGAAAGTTAAGTGGAGGATTGAACTTTGATGGCAATAATGATTATGTGGAAGTTGCAAGCAATTCTGCTTTTGGTATTACTGGCGATATTACTATCAGTGCGTGGATAAAGAGAAACGCAAGTAATGACTATGGTGGTATTCTATCAAAAGGAAACGGTGCTGATCGTTGGGATTATGAGTTTTATATATGTGGCAATAGTCTTTGTGGAGCTAATCCTGATGGGACAATTGGTTTATATAGTGATTCTCCTGCGGGCAATATAACATCAAGTTCTGTTATAACTGACTCGAATTGGCATCATGTTGTGGTAACTCGTAGTGGAACAACAGTTACTTTTTATATTGATGGAGTTTCAGCTGGGGGAGGGACTTGGTCTGGGGCTTTCAATAACAACAGTGATCCAATAAGAATTGGGACAGATGGCCCTGGTTGGAGTACATCTTCAATGTTTAATGGTTCAATAGATGAGGTGAGATTGTATAGTAGATCACTTACTGCTACTGAAATTAGAAATTTATATAATAGCGGTTCGATAAGAATAAATTCTTCACAAAATAATTTAGTAAAAAATGGATTGGTTGGACATTGGAGTTTTGATAGTTCAAATCTAACTGATAAAGTTTATGATATAAGCGGAAATGGAAATAATGGATATTTATATAATGTAGCAACTGGTAGCGCAAAAACTATAGGTAAAATAGGTCAAGCATTAAAGTTTGATGGGGTAAATGATTCTGTAAATATTGGTGATGTTAATGCACTTGATGGAATAAGCAAGATGACGGTGTCTGCTTGGGTTAATCAAGATTCATTAGTGCAGGGAAATTCTGTAGTAAGTAAATATTCTTCTTCTGAAGAAGGTTGGGGTATTTTAGTTTCTGATCAGACAGCTGGAGGAGATGATATTATGATCAGATTAAGTTTTTCAATTATTGCAAATATTGAGTCTGTGCATACTGCTGGTGTGTGGGAGCATTGGACTTTTGTTTTTGATGGAACTCAGACTGGAAATTCAAATAGACTTAAGTTTTATAAAAACGGATCTCAAATAGCAATCACTACTTTTGGCGGAACAATACCGTCTACCATACCGAATACTTCCGCAACTTTATGTATAAGTGGTGTAGAGTCTAACTCTGGCAATGGTTGTACAAATAATAGATTTTTTAACGGAAAGATAGATGAGGTGAGAATATACGATAGAGATCTTTCAGCATCAGAAATAAAAACTTTATATAATGCAGGAGAGTCAAAAATAAACGCTTCACAAAATGTTGTAAGTGGGAGCACATTAAACTCTGGACTGGTTGGAATGTGGTCTTTCAATAGTAAGGATTTGAGCGATAAGGTATACGACAGAAGTGGAAATGGAAATGATGGATATGTAAACGGTAGAGCAACATCTACACTTAAGACAATTGGAAAAGTAGGACAAGCACTAGATTTTGATGGTACTGCAGACTACGTTTATTTAGGAACTCCAGCTTCACTTTTTCCAACAAGTGAAATAACAATGTCTGCTTGGATTAAGCCGGACCAGTTGGCAGTATCTTCTCAGGTAGTTTCAAATGATGATGGTTTAACAATAAGTAACCAGATGAGAACGCAGGGCACAGGACTTAGGTGTTCAATTAATAGTACAAATTCAACACAAGGGTCTACTTTAGTTGTAGATGAGTGGGCACATATTGCCTGTGTTTATAATGGTGCAAACATTATAAATTATATAAACGGCGTAAATGTTGGGAGCACCCCCCTTACAGGATCCATTTCATATCCAAATTCTAATACAGAACCATGGAGAATAGGTAGGAGAGGAGATGCAGCACCTGGATATTTTAATGGGAAAATAGATGAAGTTAGGATATATAACAGAGGATTAAATGCTTCAGAGATTAAACAGTTGTACCTTTCAGGAAGATGATATGAATAATTATATAAATAAAAAATTAATATTTGTATTTTTACTTTCATTCTTTTTTGTTTTGCCAAAGGCGGAATCGGCTACGATTGTAAAACCAGCAAATAATTTAGGTTTGGTGGGTTACTGGTCATTTAACGAAGGTACTTCAACTATCGCTACGGATTTTTCTGGAAGAGGGAATACTGGAACATTAAATAGTTTCTCTGCTCCAGCAACTGCTTCATCTGGATGGGGAAGTGGTAGGATGGGTCCAGGTTTAAATTTTGATGGTACTAGTGACTATGTTTCTATCGATGGTGTTGCTAATGATGTGGTTGAGACATCTTTTGCTTTTAGCGTTTGGATAAAATCAACTTGGACTGCGGGTTTTGATACTGTGCTTGCTATAAACACAGCTGCGCTTGGAAATCAAACACAGTTATTTATTGATAACACACTAACAATTCGTGTTTATGATGGAACTCAAGATGCAACTGAACTTTCAAGTTCTGGAAGTGTGGTAGATGGAAAATGGCATCATATAGTGTATTCAAGAAGTGGAGCAACTGGGACTTTGTATGTTGATGGTGTAAGTCAAGGAACTCACACAAGCAGTGATACTTTTTCCGGGACAGACTTGTGGTCGCTTGGACAAGAGTTTGATGCCGGTCCGGTCGCAAGTGATTTGTATGCCGGGGGTATGGATGAAGTGCGTATTTATAACAGGCCACTATCAGGAACTGAAGTTTTGAATTTGTATAATTCAGGTTTGATTAGAGTCGGTAGCTCAAACACACAGAGAAATATTGTTACCACAGGACTTATTGGTTATTGGACACTTGATGGCGGAGAGATGACCACAAATACTGCATATGACAGATCTTCTTCAGGTAATACATTGAGTTTACTAAATGGTCCAACAAAAACTGTTGGTAAGTTAGGTCAAAGTGTAAACTTGGATGCTGTGGATGATGAGCTGTATTGTACAGATGCAAACTGTGGTGGAACAACAGGTGGTAAAATGGATATGGGTACAAGAGACTGGACTGCAATGGCGTGGATTAAACCAGAAAATGGAGGCACAAACTGTAACATTAGAGGAACAGTAGTGGGCAAAATTGGTGATGACGAAATTGGTTGGTATTTGGGTATTGGTGGGCAATATGTATGCGCCGAGATAAGAGGGGCTTCAAATATTTCTTCAACTCTGGATGGTTCACAAGTTCCACTTAATGAATGGTCTCATATTGCAGTTGTGTTTGATCGTGATGGAAACATGACAAGATACTTAAATGGTGTGCAGACTGGTACACAAGATAATATCTCAGCAAACAATGGATCCTCAGTGGATCACCCACATAATTTTTGTTTAGGTGGTAGAGATGGTGCGGGAGGTTGTACAGAAAGACTTTATGACGGTTCTATAGATGAAGTTAGGGTGTATGAAAGGGTTTTAACACTAGCTGAGATTAAACAAATTTATGATGCCGGGGTTGGAACTAAAGTAAACAGTTCACAGGGAAATTTTCAAGGCACAGGTTTAAGTAATGGATTAATTGGTTACTGGTCATTTAATGGTTTAGACTTAACAGATAGAGTGTATGACAGAAGTGGCACGGGTAATGATGGCTATTTAATAAGTAGTATGGCCACCTCTACGGCTAAAGTTGCTGGCAAGTTGGGACAAGCTCTAAATTTTGATGGCGCTGATGATACAGTATTAATACCACACAGTAGTTTACTTGATCTTGATGGATCTGAACCCGCCACTTTTTCATTTTGGATAAATAAAGAAAGTGCTTCAGTAACGGCTGGACCAATTTATAAAAGAACTAGTGGTAGTGCGGGATACAATATTGATATTCTTACTACAGGAGCAGTTTCATTCGCGATAGGTGATTTATTCGGTAATAATAATAGGATTGCAAGAGAGACTAGTTCAACAATGAATTTAAATGAGTGGTATCATGTAGTTGTAACATATGATGGAAGCATTACTTCAGGTGGAATAAATATTTATTTTGATGGTGTTCTTCAGTCTATGACAAATGCCTTTGATAACTGGGGTGGGGGTTCGTCCTCAAATGGGATTGATTTCAGTCTTGGGGCGAGAGAATCTGGTACAAGTAGGCAGTTGGACGGTAAAATGGATGAAGTTCGTATGTATAATAGAGTTTTGACTACTAGTGAAATAAAACAACTTTACTTGATGGGTAGATAAATGAAAAATCGCACCTTTCGGAGCGATTTTTCATTTTATGGTTTTGTATCTATAAGCCGAATTCTGTAACAAACATGTGTTTGCCAACAGTCATTTATCTGTCGTTTGTGTTACCACAAGGATCAAGCGGCACCCCGACATATCACAAAGTGATTATCGATACGGCCTTGCATTGGGGTAAGGATTTTGCCGTTTCACTCCAGTATTACTACTAGATTTACCCTCGGAAGGGTACTCTCGGCTTTCGCCTAAAGCGTCACTGCTCGCACCTCTTGAGTCACCTCAGACGGGTGTTACCCGCTACCTTTGTCAATTTAATGACTCAATGTTCGGACTTTCCTCCATATTTTACAACGTAAAATACAGCGACTGTTCAATACAAAACAAAATGTATTTTAGCACAAAAAAATTCACATGTAAACGATTTAAAAATCCATAAATTATGGCTTAATTTATCAACATATTATATTTTTCTCAGTTAGATTTGCAGAGGTAATTTAGGTATAATATTGGGATAAATTATTATAAGTTTATCAATATAAAACAAAGAAAATTATGGATGCAAATGAAATGAATTTTAGTTCCGTTAGTGCTCCTAGTGCTACTCCAAAGGTCGCCTTATTAAGTAAGATTTCATATTGGTTATTACTTGTAGTTACTGCACTATTGCCAGTATTCTTTTTTCCGATTTCATTTATTTCGACACAATTTGGAACTAGTTTACTTTTTGCTTTTGGTGTAATCGTATCTGCTGTTCTATATATAGTTTCTGGAATAGTAAATGGTTCATTGGATTTACCAAAGCCGGCAAAATACATACTCGGTTTTTCTGCAGTAGTACCTGTGGTGTATTTCTTATCAGGAATATATCTTGGATTTTCTAGAATGGCTATTTTTGGTTATACATTCGACACGAACACAGTAGGTTTTATTTTGTTGTCATTTGTATATATGTTTTTAGTATCAGTTTTGTTTAGAGAAAAAAATAAAATAGTACTTGCCCTAAAGGCATTGAGTGCTTCTACAACAGTTTTTGCTTTATTTACCTTAGTAAGAGTTTTGACTGAAGGTAAGGCACTTTCTTTTGGTTTGTTTACGAATGTTACCACTACAATGTTGGGCACATGGAATAATGTGGCAGTACTTTTTGGAGTAGGTGTGATACTTTCAATGCTTACTCTTGAAATGCTTAGATTGAGTAAGATAGGTAAGATTTTAGTATATGTTGCGATGCTTGCGTCTCTTTTCTTTGTTGCGCTAGTAAACTTTACTGCTATTTGGATTACACTTGGAGTTTTTGCTTTTCTATATATTCTTTACAGTATATTCAGTGCTTCTGTTGGGGAATTTAATGGTTTGAGTTTGAAAGATAAGTTTATGAAAGTACCAGCACTACCTCTTGTTGTTTTGGTTCTTTCTCTTGTTTTTGTTATTTGGAGTGACACTCATGGTACATTTTTAGCAAATAAACTTAAGGCAATAAATATTGAAGTAAGACCTTCTTTTGCGACTACACTAGATATTGCAAAGAATACTCTAAGAGAGAGACCACTTTTTGGTTCTGGTCCAAATACCTTTGGAACACAGTGGTTAACATACAAACCAGCTGATATAGTTGCTTCTGTATTTTGGAATACTGATTTTGCAAACGGTATTGGTATTATTCCAACATTTACAGTAACTACTGGATTGGTGGGTATATTGTCTTGGCTACTATTTATTGGCTTCTACATTTATCTTGGAGTGAAGTCTATCTTTGTAAGAACAGAAGATTCACAAAATAAATATCTTATTGTTTCTACATTTTTCGTTTCACTATTCTTGTGGGTTGTAGCATTTATTTATGTGCCGAGTACCTCAATGTTTCTACTAACATTTTTCTGGAGCGGTTTGTTCTTTGCTTCACTTTATTCTGCCGGAATAGTTCCTGTTGTAAACAGACAGTTTAACCTAAATCCTAAAGTAGGTTTTGTTTCATCTGTAGTTATGGTTGCATCATTGGTTGCGATGCTTTCTTTGGGATACGGTTTGTATAAAAGTTCTCTTTCACTTTGGTATTTCCAAAAAAGTTCATTTGCTCTAAACAATAATAACGACAGTAAGACATCTGAAAGTTACATGTTAAAGGCTATACTAGCAGTGCCAAATGATATTTATTATAGATCTTTGTCTGAAATATACATTGTTAAACTAAATGAAATTTTGGCACAAGATCCTAAAACAGTAAAACAAGAAGAAATCCAAAAGCAGTTTACTGATGGACTAACTAGTGCGATTACAGCAGCTAAAACTGCTACAGATAGGGATCCTTCAAACTATTTGAACTGGGTGTCTTTAGGAAGAGTATATGATGCAGTTTCTATTCCTCAGTTAGGTATTACAGGAGCTTATGAAACAGCACAGCTTACATACATTGAGGCTTTGAAACGAAATCCAAAGAATCCAGGAATACTTATGCTTCTAGCTAGACTAGCAGTAAATAGAAATGATCTAAGTCAGGCAGAAGTGTATGCGGGACAAGCTGTTCAGATAAAGAATAATTATCTTGATGCTTACTTCCTACTTTCGCAAATAGAAGTAGCAAGTGGAAATATAAATGCAGCAGTTAGGTCTGTAACTTCTGCCTCAGTAATTGACCCTACAAACCCGGCAATATTCTTCCAACTTGGTTTACTAAAATATAACCAAGGTGATTTTGCTGGAGCAATAACCGCACTAGAAAAAGCAACTACAATGACGCCAGACTATGCAAATGCAAAGTTTTTCCTAGGCCTTTCATACGAGGCAACGAAGAACAGAGAGAAAGCAATTAAACAGTTTGAAGATTTGAAAGTTTCAAACCCAGATAGTAAGGAAGTTCAGGAAATTCTTGCCAACTTGAAGGCAGGTAAATCAATCTTTACAAATCCTGCTGATAGTAAGCCGGAGAAGGGTAAGGAACTACCATTGAAAGAAAAAACTCAGTAGAACTTTCAAATTTGGCCAATCTCTAATCTAAAACAAAAAACAATTCGGTCAATGTGCTAAATGTACACCTCCCGAATTGTTTTTTGTTTTATCTACGACCTTGAATCAACTTTGAAAGTTCTAGAAAAGCCATAGAAATATGGTTTTTTTGCTGTTTTTCTGTAATAATGTCTAAATGGTAAAAAAGTTTCTATCTTATATTAGTAGGGAAGTTTCGGGTCTTCATGAAGCGGCATATTTACTTGGTTTTTTTGCTATTTGTTCACAAGTACTTGCACTTTTTCGAGATAGGATACTTGCATCTAGTTTTGGCGCAGGAAATGTTTTAGATGTTTACTATTCTGCTTTTAGAATACCAGACATAATTTTTGTTACTGTTGCTTCCGTAGTTTCTGTTTCAGTTTTAATACCTTTTCTAATAGAGAGATATGATAAGGGTGAAAAGGAGGCAAAAACTTTTATTGATTCTGTATTTACATTTTACTTTTGTTTTATGATTTTTGTTGGGGCAGTTGCTTATTTTTTTACACCATTTTTAATGGCAAAACTTTTTCCTGTTTTTGTAAACAAACCTGAATTCCCAGAATTAATAAAACTGTCCAGGATACTTTTACTTTCACCTGCATTTCTAGGGTTCTCAAATTTACTCGCTAGCATAACACAGATAAATAAAAGATTTTTCTTGTATGCTCTTTCACCAGTGTTCTATAACATAGGAATTATTTTGGGAATTAAGTTTCTCTTCCCGGTATTTGGACTGTCAGGGTTAGGTTTTGGAGTAATATTAGGAGCTTTTTTGCATTTCTTTATACAGGTACCTTTTATTTTAAGCCAAGGCGTATTCCCAAGTTTTAAATTTCCAATTAAATTTGAGTTTATTAAAAAAATTACACTAACTTCATTACCTAGGACCATAACTGTTTCAGCAAATGAACTTGCAGAACTTTTTCTAATATCTTTTGCTTCTTTTTTTGTGGTTGGTTCTATTGCTATTTTTAATTTTTCATTTAATTTACAGTCAGTACCTTTTAGCATTATTGGTATAAGTTATTCGTTAGCGGCATTTCCAACTCTCACTCGATTGTTTTCTGCTGGCCAAAAAGATGAGTTTGTTGAGCAAATGATAGTATCAAGTCGACACATTATTTTTTGGTCAGTTCCTATATCGGTATTGTTTATTGTCTTGCGAGCGCAAATTGTGAGAACTATTTTGGGTAGTGGAAGGTTTAATTGGGAAGATACAAGACTTACTGCAGCAGCACTAGCACTTTTTACAGTATCACTCGTGGCTCAGAATCTAGTGACACTTTTTGTGCGCTCATACTACTCACAAGGTAAAACTAGAAGGCCTCTGGTTATGAATGTTTTGTCAGCTGGTTTTATTGTTATTGGAAGTTATTACTTTATACATCTCTTTAAAACTAGTTCATATTTTAAATATTTTATTGAGTCGTTGTTAAAAGTTTCTGACTTGTCTGGTACAGCTGTGCTCATGCTACCACTTGGTTTTTCTGTTGGATTATTTATAAACCTCATTATTCATTGGTGGGATTTTACTTTAAATTTTCCTACATACTCAAAACCAGTATTAAGAACATTTTTTCAAATAACAGGAGCGTCATTAATTATGGGATTTGTTTCTTATGTCTGTCTAAATATTTTTGATAATTATTTGGACCTAAATACTTTACACGGGGTATTTTTGCAGGGCTTGTTATCAGGAATTATTGGTATACTTACAGCGATTGCAGTCCTGTATTTGCTTAAGAGTAAGGAGTTGGAAGAGGTTTGGGGGACACTACATCGTAAAATCTGGAAAGCTGAAGTTGTTGGGCCGGATCCAGAAATGTAGCTTCGGATTAAGGCAAAAAATGCTTTTTTATGCTTTAATGTAAGCCAATGCAAAATATAAGAAACTTCAGCATCATAGCCCATATTGACCATGGTAAAAGCACCTTGGCGGATAGAATGCTGGAGATAACACATACTATTGAGAAGAGAAAAATGCAGGATCAGGTTTTGGATTCAATGGAACTTGAGCGGGAGAGAGGTATTACTATAAAGATGCAACCAGTAAGAATGAACTACTCATTTGGAGGTAATTCCTATATTTTAAATCTTATCGATACCCCGGGTCATATAGATTTTTCGTACGAAGTTTCTCGAGCCCTAAAGGCTGTAGAGGGATCTATACTTTTAGTAGATAGTACACAGGGTGTTCAGGCGCAGACGCTTACAACACTCGGAATGGCACGTGAAGCAGGGCTAAAGATTATTCCAGTTATATCAAAAATAGATTCACCCTTGGCACGCGTAGAGGATGTTAAAGCTGAAGTAATTAGGTTATTGGATTGTACAGAAGAAGAAATACTTTTGGTGTCTGGTAGAACAGGAGAAGGGGTAGAGACTTTACTTCAAGAAATAATCAAAAGAATACCTGCACCACACAAAACTGAAACCACAGAAGCATTTAGATCATTAATATTTGATTTCAAGTATTCTACACACAAGGGGGTCGTGGTTTTTATACGTGTAATGAATGGAAAAGTCTCTAGAAATGAAAAGTTAACTTTTAAAATATCAGGTAGAGTTTTTACTAGTATAGAAGTTGGAATATTTTCTCCGGATGAAAAACCAGTTGAATCTTTATCAGCAGGGGAAATCGGATATATTGTTACTGGTATAAAAGAGCCAGGTATAGCTTCTGTTGGAGATACTGTTGCTGGTTTAAATGATACTCTTCCACCTCTTGCGGGATATATGTCACCACGCCCTGTGGTTTGGGCTTCTATATATCCAGAAAGTCAGGATGATTTCACTACCTTAAAACAAGCATTAGGAAAATTGAAACTTTCAGACTCATCTTACACATTTGAAGAAGAGTCTTCCGGTGTGCTTGGTCGTGGTTTTCGTTGCGGATTTCTTGGGATGCTTCATTTGGAAATAATTTCAGAAAGATTACATAGAGAGTTTAGTTTAGAGCTAGTAGTGACAATGCCAACTATTACATATGAAGTTACTTTTAAAAGTGGTCCAAAAGCTGGTAAAACAGAAATTATTTATTCTCCATCGAATTTTCCAGATGAAGGATTGCTTTCTGAAATAAAAGAACCTTGGGTAAATTGTACAATTATTGTGCCAGTATCCCACTTAGGCAATTTAATGCCGCTTTTATATGAACATGAGGCAGAAATAGGTGAGTCAGAAAATTTTGGAGATGATAGAACTAGGCTTGGGCTACGAATGCCTCTTCGAGAACTGATGCGAAACTTTTTTGATAAGTTAAAAAGTGTGACTTCTGGTTTTGCTTCTATTTCTTATGAAATTGAAGGTATGCGAAAAGCAGATGTGGTGCGTATGGATATATTGGTTGCAGATGAAGTATTGCCTGCATTTTCCCGTGTGGTCTCTAGGAGAATAGTTGAGACAGAAGCTGAACAAATGGTAGAAAAGCTTCACGGACTTCTTCCAAGACAAATGTTTGTAATGAAAGTTCAAGCGAAAGCTTTGGGAAGAATTATTTCATCAAGAACAGTTTCGGCTTTTAGTAAGGATGTGACACAGCATATGTATGGAGGGGATATTACTCGAAAAATGAAACTTCGTGAGAAGCAGAAAAAGGGTAAGAAGAAGATGAAAGAACGGGGACGAGGGAGTGTGGACATACCGCAGGATGTATTCCTAAAAATGTTGAGATCATAGATTTCTTTCTCCTCATAAATTTTTTGGAAACAGAATATCCGCGTGCTCGCGGGTTTCTTCGCGCTCAGCTCTTCACGGCTTCCGCGATGTTCCAAAAAATTTATGAGTCAACGAAATCTACTTACCTATTTATTGCAAAATGGGTCAGGCCAATGGCTATAGCGTCCAGCTCGTCATCGGAATTTGTTTTTGAGTCTATTTTTATTAGTTTGCGAGTCATGTCCATCATTTGCTTTTTCTCAGCACTACCGTAACCAGTTATGGCTATTTTGATTTCATTTGGACGATATTCAAAAACTTCTAAACCCATAGAACTGCCGGAATACAAAATAACACCACGAGCCTCGGCAACAAGTAAGGCAGTTTTTTGGTTACCCGCAAAGAAAAGTTTTTCAGTTGCTAGTTGTTCTGGTTTGTATTTTTTTATTATTTCAATGATTCTGTCGCCTATAAGAGCTAGACGTTCATTGTGGGGGAGCTTGGCACTTGTTTTAAAACATTCAGAAAATAGTAAAACCTCTCTCTGATTCTTTTCTTTCTCTATTATCGCCAGTCCTAATCTTTCATATCCGGGATCAATTGAGATTATTTTCATATTTAGTCTGCATTGGTAAATACCTCCTGAACGTCATCGTTATCTTCAAGTTCATCTATTAGTTTAGAAAGTTTCTCGCCATCTTCTTCAGAAAGTGGAATAGTAGATGTTGGGATCCATTCCTCCCCAATATTATGAGTAAATGCCCATGAAGCGGCACCCACACCTGCCATGCTACATTCATGTTTAGCTAAAATAGTTTTTATTTCTTGGTTTGCTCTATTTTTTGCATCAGTGAGAGACTCAATAATCATTGCGCAACCACCTGGACCATATGCTTCGTACACAACAAGCTCCATTTCTTTTGCTTCAGAAGATTTTTTGATTGCACGTTCTATGTTGTCATTTGGAACATTAAAAGATTTTGCTTTTTCTATCGCTGCTTTTAAACCAGGAGAAGATACATTTCCATTTGCTTTTTTAGCTTCAACTGAAATCATTTTAACCATCTTTCCAAAAATTTTGGCTTTTTGACCGTCAGTTTTTTCTTTCTGTCTTTTGATTTTTGACCATTTATTATGTCCTGCCATATAGAAACAAGGATATATAAAATCTTGGAAAGAATCAACTTGCACTAAAAATCAATTTTGTTAATATATTAAAGGGACTAGTTCTTCTTTTCGCACACCCGTGCGGACTGTGGTCCTGTCTGAGGTGAAGCATGCGACACAACGGCACCAGGGGAGCCACGATGCTCGGATCCAAGGGCCACTCGGCCTTCATCATCGACGAGACGTGCAGCGGCCAGGACGACCTCAGCATCGCGGGCAACACCGCCAGGGGGATCGCCAAGAAGCGGTAGGCCATCTCGGGCCTGTGGGAGGGGGCGGCTGTCGCCCCCCAACCATTCAATCGTTAAGACTTTTCTATTTTTTTAGCAAAAGACACTGGCGGTTTTTTTGATGCCGAAAGATTTCTGTATTACGAACTAATATAATTTTTCAGACTCCGCAGGCTTCAAAGCTTGGCTCCTTCAAGGCACCCCGTTCTTGACGGTTTGATGCCGAGGATAATGGAACTCTCCGCAGGAGAGAGTGAACGGTCTGAAAAATTATATTTTGTGAGTAACTTTATATCAAACCTCCAGGTGATTTTATACCTAGGTGGTCATACCCGGATACAGTAACAACTCTCCCTCTTGGAGTTCTGTCTAGAAACCCAAGTTGTATCAAATATGGCTCATTAAACTCTTCAATAGTTGCTTGTTCTTCTGACATTGCAGCAGCTAAAGTATTAAGTCCAACAGGGCCACCATTAAATTTATTAATTATAGTGTGTAATACATCCCTGTCTGCTGGAGTAAGACCTACTTCATCTATGCCTAAAAGTTTCAAAGACTCATCAACTGACTCTTTTGTCATTTTGCTTTTATGGACCTGAGAGAAGTCTCGGGCACGTTTCAAAAGATAGTTTGCTGTTCGAGGAGTAAACCTGCTTCTTTTGGCAATTTCAGTTCCTGCCTCCTTACCCAAATCAATACCTAATATTTTCGCTGAACGAGTTATGATTTCGAGTATTTCATCATTTGTATAAAATTCTAACTTAAATATTCCTCCAGAGAACCGACTTCGAAGAGGGGATGAAATCATGGCTATACGAGTAGTGGCACCAATAAGAGTAAAGGGTGGAAGTTCGAGTTGTATAGTGCGTGCAGAAGGTCCTTTGCCGATAATAATATCTAGTGAACCTGACTCCATAGCAGGGTACAAGACCTCTTCAATTGTTTTATTGAGTCTGTGAATTTCGTCTATAAAAAGTATATCACCAGGGGATAGGTTGGTAAGTATAGAAGCTAGGTCACCAACTTTTTCTATGGCAGGACCAGAGGTTACTTTCATTTGGGCATTTATTTCTTTGGCTATAAGGTGTGACAAAGTTGTTTTTCCCAAACCAGGAGAACCATAAAAAAGTATATGTTCAGGTGGGTGGTTTCTTTCTTTCGCGGCAGTAAGAAGAATTTGGAGATTCTTTTTTATATTTTTTTGTCCAATATAGTCATCCCATCTAGACGGTCGCAATGTAGTATCTAAAAACAATCCATCTTTGTCTGTGTTTTCATCAGTTTTTTTCATATTTATACATTATACTATACAAACTGTGCGGTAAATCACTACAGAAATCACCTGTTGACAAAAAATTTATTCTATGATAGACTCTAAGTCCAAGTGTGATTCATTGAAAAAGTAGCTTTAGGACGGTCCAAGCAGGCCGTTTTTAAGTTCAAAAATATAAATCTCTAAGCAACTAAGCATTTTTATGTTTAAGAGTGTTTCTGCGAGGACAATCTGGGTATTACCTTGTGTAATATGCTGGATTTATCCTTTGTAAAATACTTAGCTTTTGGTATCCATTATTAAAAGTGTTGCTTAGAGATTTATGTTTTCGAACTCTATTTAACTTTTGCTGTATGTCCATATGGAGATACAGTTTTTTGTTTCAAAAAACACGTTTCTTACTTATAAGTATAGTTTCAAAACAGGTTTAGGCAAGTGGATTACTCATTACATCGTATACTACAAGTGGTGTCTAGGAAATTTTTTTTAGCTTAAATTTTATTTGTCAATTTGACGAAATAAAATTACTCTTTTTCTATATCAATTACTCTTTCGAGCTCTTCTATAGAGGTTACTCCCTTAAGTGCTTTTATGATTCCGTCCTGGTTAAGTGTGAGTAAACCTTGTTTTAAAGCAGCTTTTTTAATTTCTCTTTCACTTGGGTTTTCTTTTACTACCATTTCAATATTTTCATCCATCAAAATAGCTTCATGAATTCCAATTCTGCCTTTATACCCGAGCATATTACATTCCTCACAACCAACCGGTTCCCACATATGTTCTGTATCAAGTCCAGTTAAATAACTTTTATCTTCTACGGTTGAGAGAATTTCATCTACTAATTTTTTATCAGCAGGTTTGATGGTAACTTGTTTTCTGCAGTTTACACACAGTTTTCTGACAAGTCTTTGTGCCATTGCAACATTTACTGCTGATGAGATAATTTTTGGATTTACTCCAAGGTCGATAAGTCGAGGGAATGTGCCCGCAGCGTTGTTTGTGTGTAAGGTAGAGAATACTAAGTGTCCAGTAAGGGCTGAATTTATTGCAATGTCAGCAGTTTCTCCGTCGCGAATTTCACCAATCATAATGATGTCGGGATCTTGTCGAAGAGCACTTCGTAATCCTTCGGCGAAACCGTAGTTTGTTTTTTCGTTTGTCTGAGTTTGCACTATGCCTGGCAAATGGTACTCAATAGGGTTTTCTATAGTTATAATCTTTACTTCAGGATTGTGAATTTTTTTTAGGAAAGCGTATAAGGTTGTTGTTTTACCGGAACCAGTTGGTCCAGTAATAATAAGTGCACCGTTTGGTTTCGTTATTTCATGCAAGATTATATTCAGTAGTTTTTCATTTATGCCAAGTTGTTCAAGCGGTACAGAAATAGAATCAGGATTAAGTACACGCAGCACTATTGATTCTGCATAGTTTCCTGGAAGAAGAGAAGTTCGAACTTCTATTTCACTGTCTTTAATTTTTATACTAAATCTTCCATCTTGAGCTCCGCCAACATTTAGCTTCAAATTTGAAATGAGTTTTATTCTAGAAAGTAAAAGTTTGTATGTTTCCAAATCAAAATCTAAAATATCAGTAAGTATTCCATCCAGTCTATAACGCAGTCTTACATGGTCTTCTTCTGGTTCCAGGTGAACATCAGAGGCGTTGGTAGACAAGGCCCCCGCGATAATAATTTCCATAATTCTAGAAATACGATAACTCTTCTTCATTTCGAGTACTTCGTTTATGAGATTTTTTACATCCGGAATAGTTTGTACTTTTTCTAAAAACTCAGTTATCTGTTCATTGGAAATGTCTAATGCACCAGACTTAGTTTCGAATGAATAAGATAGATCTTTGTATCTATCCCAAACTTTGGAAAGGCTGGCGTGAGATACCATAAAAATTTCAACAGAATAACCTTTAGCCTTAATTTTTTCGATGGCCTCAATAGTTTTTGGATTTGCTGGAGAGATTACCCCAACACTCGCGTGTTTATTGACTTCATTGAAAACGGCTAATTGAGCTTCTCTAGTTTCAAGTTCTGGTATAAGTCTGAGAGCATCTATGTTGATAGGAGTAACAGTTAGGTCTAAGTAGGGAATACCATATTTAGAAGACATCGCTTCTGTAAGAGCCTCCTCCTCAATTTTTCTAAGTTCCTCAAGTTTTTTATTTTGCTTGTCTTCGTCGAATGTGACCATGTTAAATATATATTAGCATATACATTTATATTTTTTCTCATAAAGTGTTGATTATTATAGGTTCTATAATCATACTTGACAATACACACAAAAGGGTGTATAATTGTAAGCGGGAGGACCACCACCATGGTTCAGATCGTTGTCGTCATGTTTTCACTCGTGATGGCCCTCGCGTACCCCGTGAAGGCCGAATCTCAGGAAGTCACTCCACCCACAACGAAAGTTGTGGAGGAGGATCTGGATGCAATTCTCGACGGTCCCGAAAATGAGACCGTCGAGCAGAAGCTCAAGAGACTCGAGG
>JACCDR011886590.1_pt1 | contig 20887 bp, 22 predicted proteins | sample 7446431 | NCBI WGS metagenome assembly JACCDR01 (sample SAMN15323443, study PRJNA562643) | freshwater metagenome | isolation source: river surface water | place: USA:Blue River Watershed | collected 2017-08-17 | reverse complement strand
TCAAGCTGAAGAAAGACGGGTTTTCTAACGATGAAATTCTAGAACAAGTTACCAAGGAAGTTCGTAAGGAGTTTAAACACAAGTTTACGAACCCTAAGAGAGAGTCGGCATCTCCGGTAGAAGGTGGAAGCCGAAAGCCCAACAGTGGTGGCGATAAGTTTGCTGATATTGAAGCTACGATGTCAGACCAGGATAAAACCATTATGAATAAACTGGTGCGTTCTGGTGCAATGACCAAAGAGCAGTATATCAAAGATTACAAAGCAATTCAAGGACTTTAATCATGCGTGGACAAGCAAACCAAACCGAAGTTAAACAACGTCCGAAGCGGACTCCTGTGAACAAGCGTGACATTCTAAGTGTCAAGGGTAAAGAACCTGGCTTTGTGTACCGAATCGTCAACGACGTTGGTGATCGGATTGAAGACCTCAAGGAACAAGGATATGAACTCGTCCCTGCCAAAGACGTTCGCGTCGGTGACAAGCGAGTTAACAATGCCACTCCTGAGGGATCGTATGCTCAAGTTTCTGTGGGCGGCGGGCAAAAAGCTTTTGTGATGCGTATCCAGGAAGACTGGTACAAAGAGGATCAAGAAGCCAAGCAAGCTGAAATTAAGAAACTGGAGCAGTCTATGTTACAACAAGCTCAAGTCCCAGGTAATTATGGTAAGGTGGAAATCACACGCGATTAATTTCTTTGGGGGAGAGCGGTTTATTGGAGATTAAATATGGCTTCTGTACTCGCGGGCTTTCGCCCTGTCAAGCACATGAATGGCTCTCCCTATAATGGGCAGTTTAATCGTTACGTGATCCCGGCCGGCGAAGCTGGTGCGGTTAACGTTGGCGATTTGGTTATTCTGTCCGATACCGACTCGGGTGAATTTTACCCGGCAGTTGAGCGTGCCTCCGGCACGACGGCTGTTGTGCCTATTGGTGCAGTGGTTGGTTTTGAGCCCGATTACTCGAATCTGAACACCAGTGCGTATCGTGCTGGCGCAACAAAGCGTATTGCTTTTGTTGCAGATTCGCCCGACCTGATTTTTGCGGCTCCGCAAGATGGCGTTGGAGGTAACGTTGCAACGACTAGTATTGGCTTGAACATTGCCCTGGTGGCTGGTTCGGCCAGCACGTCGGCTCCTTACGCTTCGGCTATGGTGCTGGATAGCTCGGATGTGGCGGCTACTAGCACGTACCCGTTCCGTGTGGTTGGTTTTACCGACTCGCCGGATCAAAGTGTTGCGGACACGACTCGTCCTCCGGAAGTGCTGGTGTTTATCAACACCCATCGTAACGGCAGCGGCCCTGGCGTGGCTGGCGTTGCCTAATAAGGAGTAAATCATGTCGGTTATTAATAGTTCTAGTTTTGCAAAAGCTCTTTGGCCCGGCGTTAACGCTTGGTACGGTAAGGCTTATAACGAATACTCGGTGGAATACACCAAGTTGTTCGATACGTTCAAGTCGAGCCGCGCGTTTGAAGAAGACGTTGGCGTGTCGAGTTTTGGTCTTGCTGTCGTGAAGCCGGAAGGCGCTCCGATTCAGTACTACTCGGAACGTCAGGCGTTCATTACTCGCTACACCCACTTGGTGTATGCGCTGGGCTTCATCATCACCCGTGAAATGGTGGACGATGATCAGTATGATGTGGTTGGGCAGCGTAAGGCGCAAGGTCTTGCGTTCTCGATGCGTCAGACCAAGGAAATTGTGGCGGCTAACGTCTACAACCGTGCGTTCAACACCAGCTACCTTGGTGGTGATGGTTCGACGCTGGTAGCTTCGGCTGGTGGCGGTGGCTCTGCTTCGCACCCGCTGTTCGCTGGTGGTACGGCTACAAACGGTCCTTCGACCGCTGTGGACTTGTCGGAAGCTGCTCTTGAGCAAGCTCACATCGACATCGCTGGTTTCACGAATGATCGTGGCCTGTTGATCGCTATTCGTCCGAAGACGCTGATTATCCCGCGTCAACTGATGTTTGAAGCGAAGCGTATCACTGCGCCGGATGGCCGTCCTGGTACGGATACCAACGATGTGAACGCGATGAAGGCGATGGGTCTGGTTCCGGAAGTTGTGGTCAACCACTACCTGACGGACTCGGATGCGTGGTTCCTGCGTACCGATGCGCCTCACGGCATGAAGCATTGGGAGCGTAACGCTGACAGCTTCGACATGGATAACGATTTCGATACCGAGAACGCTAAGTTCAAGGCTCGTGCGCGTTATTCGTTCGGTTGGACGGATTGGCGTGGTATCTACGGCTCGCCGGGTATTTAATAACTAAACAGGAGGGCTGGGAAACTAGCCCTCATAAACTGCTGGAGGGTTTATGCCTGTAAAGAAGAGTGTTTATTTCGCCCCCGATGTGGGGCAAGATTATATCTATCGTGCTGATTCCAGCATGATTCCTAGCGCGGAGTGGTCTGTCTATTTTGAAGACTTCCTGACTTCGTTTATTCCGACTACTGCTATTACCAACGGCCCGGTGGCTAACACACCGTGGGGTTGGCAAGGTGCTATTATTGATTCGGGTGCAACTATTGCCGTTAACACAACTGCGGCCATTGGCGCAAATGGTGTGCTTACGCTGGCCGATGCCACCGCTTCGGAAGGTGCCGCATTTTACGGCCAAAAGACGCTGCAACTTACGTCCGGTAAGCGATTCTATATGGAAGTTCGCTTCCGTACTGATGACGTTACTGATAACGCCGTGCAATTTGGCGTGTCGGCGCTAACCGCTGTTACCAATCCTGAAGATGTGTGGACTACGGTTGCAACGGATTTGATTGCGTTTGGTATTCTTGACGGTTCTGCGGCTGTTCGTATGTTGTCGGATAAGAGCAACAGTGGCACTGCGGTGCAGACAGGCACTCGCTCTCTGTCGGCGAATACGTGGCATACCTTGGCTATCTACTTTGATGGTACTAAGTTGTTTGGCTACGTGGATGGCCGTTTAGCTTTGACTTGGAGTGGGGCAACTTCCACTACCGTTCCGACGGGTGTGGCGTTGGCGCCGTTCTTTGGACATCTGAATGGTGATGGTGCCGGCGGCGCTGTTTGTGTGGTTGATTACATCCGTATCGCTTCTGAGCGTTAATCGGCAATTGGGGTGAAAAGCCCCATACTTATTTTGGTGTTATAACGGTGAGTTCACCACTTCTCTTGGGGAGATATTATGGGAAATGTTAATTTAAAGTCTGGATACGTTCATAACTTAATTGTAAATGAGATAACCAATGCGACTGGTGGTTGGAAATATAAAGATAGCCCTCATGCTACGTTTCAAGCTACTGTTGATGGTACTGGTGCCGTTACCGCTACCGTTACTATTCAAGTGTCCAATGATGGTGTAAACCCCGTAGCGACAGCTGCGGGGACGATTGCGTTATCGGGAACTACCAGCGCGTCAGATGGCTTTACGACACAACACGCTCCGTGGAAATATGTTCGTGCGGTGCTAACTAACGTCACTGGCACTGGTGCGACCGTTAATGTTACAATGGGGGTTTAAATGAGTGTCACTGTAAATACAACTGTTGCCGGCGGGTCAGCGGCCATGTCCGGTAGCGGGGCCGGTGGAGGGGGTGGAGGTGGCAGCGATTTAACAGCGGCCACGTTGGGCGCTTATGGGATTGCTACTTATACGGCCGGCGCACAGTGGGTCATTTACTATGATGGTTCTGGTATTCCGTTGTACGAGTACTTGAACGGTGATCCCGGAAGCACGCTGCGAAGCAACCTCACCGATGTTGGAAGCGGTGTTTATGTAATAAGTAGCGGCTTGAAGCATGTTTCCGGTGCCCTCGTGATGACGCTGGCCCAGCGCACGACTTGGACAGCTATCGTCGGTGTAACGATTGACCTTGGTTTTAAGGTGTTCGTTTCCGATGTCGGCTCGATCATCGACGCATCGGGGACAACCGTAACCCCAGGTGCCGAGTGTGTTTGGGCTGGTTCTACCTTGGGATGGCTGTGGACTACGCCGGTTAGATACTGTGCATTCCAGACTGGCACCAGCATTACAAACGCCTCTGGGGCGCTGGCTACATCGCGGGAGTTCAATATTGCCGGCAATGTAATCGGGCCTTATGACCAAGTGTTTATGAGCGCGTCAATCAACATGACTGGTACGGCCGGATCGCGCCATTTGCAAATGAATATTGGCGGGGTATCGCTGTATAACGCTACGGCCCTTGGTGCTTCGGCCACGCAATCTCTTACCGTCATCAAGACGCTCAACGGCATTGGGGTCAACAGCCAGCAGCACGGCGGCGCAAACTCGTCGGCGCTGTCAACCACTTATGACACGCAGGGCAATTTGCCTGCGGCGCTGGCAACGTCTTCGATTGACACCTCGGTAACGGTTAACGCAAATTTGAAAGCTACCGTCGCCAGTGGGGACACTGCCGTTTGCCGTCTTATGTCGGTGCATGTCACCAGCAATTCGGGCATTACCTCATGAGCATTTTTGCCGCTCGTTCGCGCAACTCTTACCCTGCGCTGGCGACACAATATCGCAATGTATACTCGCGCACACTCACGCTTGCGTACAGTGAGACCAACCTGGGCCTGACTGCTCACAGGGCGCGGCACGCCAAAAGTGGTTATGTGATTCTAGGAAGGGGGCAGCCCAACAGCGCGGCCAACTACGTCGCGGCCTGCGCAGCGATAAGGTCGGCCAATCCTCACTGCAGGATTATGCATTACGTTATTCAAACGCAGTCTGTCGGCTATCGAGAAATTGCGAATTCAGCCAACGAAGCAGCCATGTTGGCGCTTGGTGCGGCATTGAATGATGTCACTTATCGAGTTGATACGGGGACATACTGGAGATGCAACACTGCCCCGGGTGACACGGTAGGGAAATGGACTTCTGGAACCTCGGCATTCCCATGGATTAGTCAAGGCACATTTACTTTTGAGGGCCTTCAGCGCGACGAGAAGCTGAGCACCAATCACAACTGGATGCTTCGTTCGGATACCGCAACCGGAGCGACTCGTACCTACTTGTCGTCGGCCGGGTCAAATCTGCACAACATTGGCACCGATGCAGTGGACGCATCAGGCCGCACCTTCCAGCAGTGGCTCTCCGAGTATTACTACACAGGCACGACAGGGTGTCACACCGAGGGCGGGCTAGATGCCTACATTGACGGCATCTGGATGGACAACTGCAAGATTTTCCCCATCCAAGCCGGCGACATCGACCAAGACGGCGACCTAGAAACTGCTACCGATGCCCAGCGCATTACATGGGCCTCTAAGGGGCATAATCGCTTCTTTGAAGCGCTGCGCAGAATTAGGCCGACCGCCCTGATTCACGGCAACAGCCAGATCGAGAACCCGCTGTCGCGCACCGATGATTTCTATGGCTATGGTAGCCTGAATCGGCTCGACGGAGGCATGTATGAATACGCCGGCAGTTTTGGAGCGAGCCCAAACCAGCGCACGCTGCACGGCGAGGGCTGGGCCAAAATGTTCAGCAACTATCAACTGCTTACCGACAAGCTGGTGCAGAACAAGGCAGTGTCCCTGCTAATTGAGCTGTCGGCTAACACGGCGTACCAAGAGGCTCGCATGGCGATTGCCACGGCGTTGCTGGGCGATGGAACCAGCGGATTTTTTGTCAGCAACTTCACAACGCTACCTCCCGAGTTTGACGAGGGCGAGGCCCTACTGGGCGCTCCAATCGAGCCGTCGCCGACCGCAGCCACTACTGGCAATATCTGGACGCGGAAGTACGAGAACGGCTTGGTGGTTGTCAATGGCGGGTCTGTGAATGCTACTGGCCTGTTTGGCATGGATCGCGGCAATTGGGCGGCTTCGACCGCATATTCGCTGAACGAATATGTCAACAACGGCGGCGTGCTGTACCGCTGCAATACGGGGCATACATCCGGCGGGTCTTTTGTCGGAACAAACTGGACAGCGGTGCCGTGGGCTACTGCGACATCATATGCAGCAGGTCAGCGTGTTTACAACGGCACGCAGCAGTACGTGTGCAGGACCGCACACACCTCTGGGGCGTCACTGGCGACCGATGTTGCAGCAGGATACTGGCATGTGTTCCCAACTCTGATTGGCACCAACTACGTGTCAGGACTAGCCGAAACCTATACCCCCGCTGCGGGCGTCTATCGCCACATCACAGCCACGCAGGACACCACCGCAAACCCACAATCCGGGGGGGTTGGCGCCGTGGTTACAGGTGCTCTTTCTATTAATGCATGGGATGGGCGAATATTGCTTTGTGTTAATTCAGGAGAACATTCATGAGGACATCAACTCTTGCTGAAGGCCCTCTTGGGCTCGGAGGCGAATATATTGTTATTGGTAATGTAATTTATAATATGGAAACACAATCCGATTATACAAATGCAACCGGATTGTTAAAAGTGTTTTTAGATGAGCGCGAGGCAGCTAGTGCGGCAGAGCTTGCTGTAAATTACCAAATTAATGTGGATAAAGCTCGCTGGCTACTAAAAAGTTCTGGACAGCCTATTGTTTCCGTGTTACAAATGCGGCTGGCTGCGCTGGCCGCCGGGGGTGGCAGATTAGCCGCTCTCGATGCTGCAATTAACGCCCTGCCTGAAAGCGAATTTAAAGTGCGTTGGCAGCAAGGCGACAAATTTTCTCGTGCAGAACTAGATTTTTTAGTTCCAGGAACTTTAACTCTAACACAAGCTAACAATTTGTTTACTGTGGCTCAAACAAAATAACGTGTCATGACTGAAATAGAAATTATTAAGTGGGCGGTCTTTGCAATTTTTGGTGGGTTTATATGGTTTATAAAACGAACCGTGGATTCTGCTGAAGCTCGCATTAAGCAAATAGAACTTGACCTTAATATTGTCAAAAATGAATACCTTCACAAGAATGATTTTCGTGAGTTTAAGTCTGAACTGCGTAACATGTTTGAAGAAATCCGTGCTGACATTCGTGAATTAACTCACAAGCAATAACATGGCATACGTTAAGGGTCAATGGAACGTTATCTGCGATGTGTGCGGTTGGGAGTTCAAGTCTAACGAAGTTAAAAAGCGTTGGGATGGCTTAGTTGTATGTGATGCAGATTGGGAAACGGATCACCCACAGAAGTACATTCAAGTGCGCAGTGACCCACAACCTGTCCCTGCTGAGTTCATTCGTAGTGAGCCAGAAGATGAATTTGTGGTGGTTTGCACAGTCATTACCAATCAAGGTATTGCAGGTATTGGGTTAACCGGCTGCATGATTTCAGGCAAAGTCCGCGATCCTAATATGTCTATTTAAGGAATTATATGGCAACATCAAATAGCACGGTATGGGAACTTACACGGAATGACATCATTGATGCAGCTTTGCGTAAGCTTGGGGTGCTGCAAGAAGGAGAAGTGTCCAATTTGTCGCAACTGTCTACAGGACAAACGGCTATGAACGGTGTGATTGCTCGCTTTAATACTCTAGGCATGCCTTTATGGAAGCGCACCCAAGCTTCAGTAACTTTGCTTAATACGATTGACACGTACACACTGTCAAATGCAATTAAGCTGAACGAAGTATACTTGCGTGCCACTGGTGGTTCAACAACGTACAAATTGGAGCTTAAGTCAGAGTATGACATCCGTAACCTCCCTTACTCGTCTACAGGAACGCCTAACTGCTACAGCTACACACCTAATCTGGCTGAAGGCGGGGTTGTCCGTGTGTGGCCTACTCCTGATGCTAGTGCTGCTTCTAATTACTCTTTATGGGTGATTTACCAGAAAGAGTTTGATACGTTTACCACCGCAGGCGAAACTCCGGACTTTCCGGCATACTGGACCGATGCAATTATTTACGCCACGGCGGTGTCGTTAGCCCCGGAGTATAGCGTTCCGCTGAATGACCGTAAAGTGCTGTTGATGGAAGCAACTGAATACTTGAATCAAGCTAAGGGATACTCTGATGAAGATGGCTCTTTGTTTATTCAACCTTACGCACGTAGGACGTAATGGCTTACACAAAAACACCTGAGCAGTCTACATACCAGACTATTCCTCTACGGTTTGATGGGCTCCCCACGTACCGTAGTGGGGATTTGGCTATTCAGCGCGACTGTAACATTGTTAACTTTTTTTACGAACGTATTTCCCAAGAAAATAAAACTCGTGAGGTTTTTCTACGCAAGAGGTACGGATTAAAAACAACTGCCTACTCGTTGAGCAAGGTGCTGGCTTCGGACGATTTGCGTGGTTACTATTATGACATCGCCAGCAATCGGTTTTACTGGGCGGTTGGTGACAAAGTGTATAGTGCTAATCCGGACAGTGGAACAAGCATTCGCACGGTTTGTACGTTAGTAACTTCGACTGGCTTTGTAGGATTTGAGGAGTTTCTTCAGACAAGCACGCAGAAGCGCTTAGTGCTAATTTCTGATGGTACGGATTTATGGGTTGACGATTTTGTGGCAAATAGTTGTGTCGCTGTTTCCGATCCTGATCTACCGTCCCCACATGTACCTCAACCTCGTGTATTAAATGGATATGCTACGTTGGCAGCAGCTAACACTGGTGACTTGTATAACAGTGCTAACGATGATCCGACCGACTGGACTCCTGGTGATTACATTACCGCAGAAATGTCCGGGGACTACATTCAAATGATTGCACAAAGCCGTAACTACATTGCGGCTTTTGGCACGAACAGCTTAGAGATTTTCTGGGACTCTGCACAAACCGCTGGTAGCCCATTTAGCCGTAATGACAGCGGCTATCGTAATGTTGGCTACATTACCGGTATGTGTAAAATTGGTAACATTCTGTACTTCGTCGGGCAGGATACGAATCGTAATATCAGCGTATACATGCTCGACGGTTTTGAGTTGCGTGTGATTTCTACTAGTATTGTGGATAGCACGTTGCAACCTACAACTGAAACTGACAACGTTAAGAGTCGTGTAAACCTGAATCGCCCCGGTTATGTTGTCAGCATGGCTGGGCATACTTTTTATGTCATTGTAACTCAAGACACTACTTGGGCTTACGATGTAGATACCAAAATTTGGTATGAGTGGAAAGATAGTGCTGGAGCAGCGCTGGATATTCAAGCTTCTTGGGGGATGTTCAATGGCGCGCAATACGTTGCGGTTGGTGGAGAAACCTATGTCTCCATGTTTTCACCCACTACGTACCAAGATTTTGGGGCGAATTTTACTTGCACGTATACGACTGAACGCTTTGATGCTCAGTCTATGAATAACAAGGTTATGGGAAGAGCTATTGTTGTTGCGGATGTTTATCAGACAACAGGCACTTCAAATATGACAATGACGTTTAGTGATGACGATTGGGCGTCCACTCGTGGTGTTCGCTATATAAATCTATTTAAGAAGCGTCCTAATATCCGACAACTCGGGCAGTTTGTCACTCGCTCTTTCCGTATGTCCTACGCTGACAACTATCCGCTGCGCTTGCGCGGGATGGAATTTGAAATAAACATTGGAGCTAATTAATGGCAACAACTAACTTTGTAGACGGCCAAACCGTTGTTGAAGCCTCTTGGCTTAACGATGTTGATGAGGTTGTATATGAAACTGTACTAAAGAAAGATGGTACTGTTACTGCTACGGCTGATATTCCGATGGGTGGCTTTACTTTAACTAATGTGGCGGACGCTGCAACTACTGGTGAACCTGTAACTTATAACCAAGCGGCGGTTAAGTTTCCTTCTTTGGGAATTGGCACTGATGCCTCTTCATGGGATACCTCGACTTATCGAGCGTTAGATTTGTCTACTGTTGGGTCAGTTGCAGCCGCAACCGCACAAACTGTGTTTGCGCACAACTCTTACTATGCATCTAGCAACTGGAAAGCTAAAACAACGGCCACGGGTGGTTTGTTGTACCTATCTGGAAGTGGGTTAACTTATTATAGCCTTGCTTCGGTTACAGCAGGTAATAATCAAACACCAGTTGAGCGTTTGACGGTTACTGAAGATGGTCGGATTTATGGTACAGCATTGCATAACAACGCTAACGCCGTTACTGGAACTACAAATCAATATATCGCGTCCGGAACGTATACACCCGTTTCTAGCAGCGCAACGAATACGTCAAACATCACATTTTATGCCGCAACTTGGATTCGTGTAGGCAATGTGGTCGTGGTTAGTGGGTTGGTTGACGTTGATGCAGTTGCCGCTGCGGCTACATCATTTGAAGCAACTCTGCCAATTGCCTCTAATTTTACTTCGGCTATTGATGCTGCCGGCACTGCCGGTGCCGATACCGCAGAAAATGCGATGCGGATTTATGCTTCTGCTGCAAACGACAAAGTGGTGTTTTCCGGGATTTCTGCGGTTATTGCAGTTCAGACGTTTGGTTATACATTTAGTTATTTGATTCGCTAATATGGCTCAAATTATTCCACCAATTCCTTATGACAAGCCACAAACTTCGTTTGAGTGGATTGATTGGTATACTAAGTTACTTAGTGTTATTAACAGTGGCTCATTTCCGCACAATACATTAACTGGCCTACAAGGTGGTGGTGGTGGGGATTTCTATCACCTGTCATCTACTGACTACGCAGATTTTCAAAACGTTGTTGCTAACTTAGACGAAACAATTGATGACCGTGTTGCTTCTTTGTTGGTTGCTGGTAGTAATGTAACGCTTACGTATAACGATGCTGCTAATACATTAACTATTGCTTCTACTGGGGGCAGCGGTGGTGGTTCTATTGACGACGCTTTAGCTTTAAGTACTTGGCTATGAATTTAACGGCAACTACACACACTCTTGAGTTAGTTACTACTACGGCCGCAGCGACGACATACGCTGTTTCCTGGCTTGACGTTGACAAGTCTGGTGCGAGTACAGTGGCCACTCCTGGTAGCGCACAGGGAACTATTTCGTCTGCTACTGACACGACTATTGTATCTGCTCCAGGTGCGAGTGTGTATCGTACTATTATGTCGTTGTCAATTGTAGCAGCAGGCGCACAAGTGGTTTCGGTGCAAAAGGATGTTAGTGGAACAGAGTATCCCGTTTCTCGGGGCACATTGGCTGTTAATGAATCACTGAACTATGAAGATGGTAATGGTTGGTACGTCCTAAACGCTGATGGCTCACGCAAGGGAGTTGGTGCGGATGGTGCCGCAGGCACTAATGGTGGTGGTACTATTCTTGGATATGGTACTTCCATAATTGACTTTGGTTCTGGGGCACCAATGGCAACGGTCACTGTAACTGGGGAAACTGCCATTCTTGCTGGTTCGTTAGTGTACTGCTGGATTAAACCCGAAGCAACTACAGATCATTCAGCAGATGAGCATATCGTTGAGTCAATTAAAGTGGTAGCGTCCGACATTGTTGCAGGAACCGGATTTACAATTTACGGGTTGTGTCCCGATCCAGCTATTGCCCCACAAGCACAAATTCAAAGTCTTTTAGGTAGATCATCCGGCACAGGTGCCGCAACAGGTAGAGGGACACCGGCAGTTGCCGCTAAAAGTCCTTTAAACAAAACAGCGATGTTACAAGGCAAATGGACAGTTGGCTGGTTTTACACACAATGAACAAGGAGTAAGGAATGGCTGGTATTCAAATTGTTGATTCTCTTGGCAACTTAGCTAAAGTTGGTCAGGATTATGGTGCGGTTAAAACCGAGAACAAACCCATTGATATGCAGGGTTTGGGTGCATACAGTTGGGGTGGTTTTACGGGTATTCTACCTGCTGCTTTAGGTGCCAACTCAGAAATCTTTCAATTACGTTGGGCGGATGCTACACGGTTTGCTGTAATCCGTAAGATTAAAATCTCGGCATGTGTTAGCACTACGTTCTTTGCTGCGGGTGTTCCAGTGCAGCTTGACTTAATTAAGTCAACTGGTTGGACGGTTGCTGGTACGTTGGGTACTGGTGTTACTCCGGCTGCCACTATTAAGAAGCGTACTTCTATGCCATCTACTTTACTGGCGGCTGGTGATATGCGTATTGCCACTACTGCCGCGTTAGGTGCTGGTACTAAAACGCTGGAAGGCAACTCGTTGTGCACATTAGTTGCTCCTGGTCCGATTACTGCTTCTCTTAACGGACAGATTATCCCTCCGGGAACAGTGATGTGGCAGTCTGAGATTGCGGATGGTGAGCATCCTTTGATCCTTGCACAAAACGAAGGTATTTCTATTAGGTCCGTTGCCGTCCCTGCGACTGGCACTTGGACCGCTGCTATCGAGATTCAGTGGGCGGAAGTGTCCTCGTACTAATACATTTTAATAAGGGACGCTAAGATGGCATCTTATCAAGACTACATTGGACAGTATCAGAACTATGCTGCACAAGCGCAAGCTAATGACCCGGAGTTTCAAACATGGCAGTTAAACAATTCCATGTACACCCCAGAAATGGGTGGAGGTCCTGCTTGGACGGGTAAAGACTACTTCCAAAACTGGTATGACTCTTTGGGGGCTGCTGGTCAACAAGACTACATGGCGCAGTTTGAGGCACAAAAAGCACAAGATGCTCGTAGTTTTACTGGGAGGTTAGGGTCGATCATGAAGGGCATCCCAATTGCCGTCGCTACGGCTGGCTTGGGTGGTGCTCTTGGCTTATTCCCTGGTGCCTCTCCTACGGGTGCTGAAAGTGCTATTGGTGGTAGTGGTTCTATTACGGGTGGTGGTATCGGTGGTACTGGTAGTGGTCTTGGTGTCTCTGGTCTTAATGCAGGCTCAGGTACAGCGTTAGGTAGCGCCACTGGCGGCTTATCCTCGTTTGGTGCGATTGGCGAGGGTCTAGGAGCCTCTCTGGGAGGTTTAGGTGGTGCTGGTGCGGCTATGGGTGCCGAAGGTCTTGGAAGCGCTCTGGGAGGCTCTGGTAGCCTGCTAGGGGGTGGTATTGGTGGAACCGGGTCTGGCCTGGGTGTTCCAGGCTTGAATATGGGTTCTGGTTTTGGTCTAGGTGAGGCTGCTGGTGGGGTTGCTAACTACGGCGGCATTGGTGAAGGTATCGGCTCGTCTATTGGCCTGGGAGGTAACACCATTGGTGCTGGTCAATTAGCGGGCTACGGATTGTCTGGTGTCAGTGGATTAAGCGCATTAAAAGGTTTAAAGACTAGCTCTGGTGGCTCCTTGACTGACTGGATCGACGGTATTACCAAGAATCTTACTCCGGATGGAGCTGGTCAAGGGTTTGACTTTGCCAAAACATTATCTGGCCTTGCCGGCTTGTTTGCTGCTTCGCGTAACCTGAATAACCTTGATAATGTTTCTGCAAGCATTGGTAACTTATTTGCCCCTGGTAGTGCTTATGAAGAGCAACTGCGTAAAGAACTCCAGCGTCGTGACGCTGCTTCTGGTCGTCGTAGTCAGTACGGTCCCCGTTCTGTGGAACTGCAAGCTAAGCTTGCGGAGTTGGCTGCAAGGCAAACACCGTCCCTTATGAATCTATTCTCGCAACAAGATACTGCTCAGAACGAGCAAATGCAATCTCTGTTGAATGTCCTTAACGGAACTGGTTTGTTGAACCTGTTTAAGAGAAAGCCGTAATATGCCGAACCCTAACGCACAATTTGCAATGACCCCTGGCGCATTGGCGCAGTTGGGGAAGATTCGTCCGGACTATATGCCGGATGTGTGGGCATGGCAAAACCGTGCTACACAAGCGGATAACACTACGTTGGCGGATATGATGCGGGCTGCTCAGGAAGAGGAACAATTGTCTCCTATCCGTGTCAAGCGTGGACAGGCTGATCTGGAAAGTGTTATGGTTAACACTGACCGTACTCGTGGTTTGATTGACCAAGATAAGGAAGTTACTACACAAAAGCGGATGGACAATGAGCTTGCACAGCACTTGCTACCGCAAAAGAAAGTAACTGAGTTTGCTGAACTTGTTACCAAGGCGGATGATGAACAGCGCAAGCAAGCTGAAATCAAAGTGTACCAAATGATGCAAAGCAGCGATCCCAAGGTTCGTGCTATGGGTCAGCAATTGTATCCGACACTAAAGGCGGCTATTGATAAGAAGTTTAATGTCGAAACGGAAACTGCTGGTCAACTTAAAGTGCAAGGGTCTGCTAATGCGGCTGCTGCCGCACGCAACGCACAAACTATTGCGGCAAATAGAGAGTTGGAACAGATGCGTATTGATGCCGGCAAGTACAAAAAGAAAAATGAAGAAACGGCTAGTGGGATTATTTCCGCTGTGCAAGCGGGTAAGCTCACTTATGAAAAAGCTGCGACATCTTTTGAGATCCTTTCCCGTGTGGAAGAAGATCCTGAAAAGGCAAAGCTGTACGCAGAACTCGCTAACAAGTTTGGTGCGGAGGCTTTGAAAGCGAATCAAACTAGGGCTGGTGGTAAGCTCGACGTTGGTGCCGTTACTGGTATGCCTACAACTCCTGTTCCGTCTACTGGATTGGGTGAGACACCTGCGCCTTCGGCGGAACCTAAACCCCGTCCTACGGTAGGTTTAAAAGAACAACAAAAAGAAGAATGGATTGTCCGTGCTATGAAGGCTAACCCTGGAATGACACGAGAACAAGTGGAAGCTGAAGGTAAAAAGTTAGGGAAATTCTAATGGCTTTTATTGATCCCGACGCACAACAACAGAAGTCCGGTTTTGTTGATCCGGACCAAGTGGAACCTACGTCTGTATGGGAAGATGTTAAGATTGCTGGAACGGACGCTATCTCTAACGTTGCCCGCTGGACGGGTGGTTTAGAGGCTACGGTCAACTCTTTAATTGGTAACACTGACCGAGCTGATGCAGTGCTGAAGGCAACGGAACGTGATATTAAGGAGATGGCTAAACAAGCTAATCCTAAGGGCAAAGAACAAAAGCTCAAGGACAAGGGCATTGGCCTTGGTCTAACTCTGCCATTGCAGTTGTTAGCCTTCCCGTTTGGCACTGCTACTACGGGTCAAACAATGCTAGATGAAGGAGAAACTCTTAACAAGGCACTGTTAGGTACAGGTATTGATACTGCTGGTAACATGGCTGGTGTGGCGTTACCTGGAGGTATTGGTGGCTCTATTCTCAAGAAAGCTGTTTCTGGCGCTGGTATTAACGCGGCACAGGATGTACTGACGCGTTCAGCGATTGCCGGCATTGCCGACCAAGAAGGTACTAAAGAGAAGTTAGGTCCGTCTGTTGATTCAACTGTCTTGTCCGCTATGCTTGGTATGGCAATGGGTCCATTGTCTCCGTCTACTGGAACACCTAAAGCCAAGAAGCCTACTATCGACGCGGATCAAATGCTGCGTGAAGCTAAAGGCAAGACAACTGCTGACACTCCGTCTGCTAAAGAGATGACTAACGAGTTAGCTCAAATGGAATTGTTTGACCAACCTGAAATGGGACGAGTTGCCAATCCGTATGAGGCCAAGTTAGGTGATTGGCGTGTTGACGAAAACGGCATCCCGATTAAAGTTGACTTGTCAATGGAGTTACAAAACCTGCAAAATCCGTTACAACGTAACTTGTGGGGTGATGAGTTAGATCCTGTCCGTAACCCTGTTGGGCAGAGTGCAGACTTGTTTGCAGAGAATGGTAAGCAACAAGGATTACCGCTAACACAAGCTATTGACCAAATGCCAGATTTACCGTGGCGCGCTGAACGCGACACAGGTATTGATATGCTGGCTGGTAATGTTCCGCCAGATGTTCAAGCTCGTGGGTTGCTGGAAGGTGCCCAATTAGAAGCAGAAACAACGGCTCCTGCCCCAACATTACGTAAAGGGCGTGGACCTGCTAAGGGTGGTGTTGATCCAGACTTACTAACTCTAGGTCTTAGTCGCTTAGTCGAGAAGTTCCAGACTTCTAAGAATAAACAATTTATTGATGATTTGATGGGGACTAAACTCTATCAAGAGAAGACAACCGGTGAGCAAGTTGTTGCTGCCGCATTGTCTGAAGGAAAAGATGGTAGTGGTACAACGTACTTAGGCGCTGGCGGAACTCTGGAAGCTGCTAAGCGTCGGAGTGCTTTGGTTCTTGGTACTAGCCGTATTGTACAGCGTGCTAAGAACGTGGCGGAAGACTTAGTGCGCTCCGCTATCTTCCCTGTCGAGGGTGCCCTGCGTGCTGTCAAGAAAGCCGATATTGCCAATCTTGCTGAGTTTATGAAGGGTGAGCAGCTTACCAAGACTCGTATGTCTGCTGAAGAACTTATCAAGCGTGGTGGTAGTACTGAGACTGCTATTGCCTATAACAAGCTACGTGAGATGCTTGATGGGGTTGGCACGTACCTGAACGAGATCCGTGCTATGCAGGGCAAGGCTCCTATTAAACTGGAAGATGCCTACATGACTTCTGTGTGGGCTGGTGACTTCCGCCGTGCAGTTTATGATGCTGACGGTAAGATGATTTGGATGCTTGGTGCCGCTACCAAAAAGGGTTTGGACATGCAGACCAAAGAGTTGTTTTCCAAGTTTCCTGACTTAAAGCAAGGTAAGTACGCTGATGTGACGCTGAACCATAACAAGTACGGTCAAGATGCTACTAGTGTCTTCCGGGATATGGTTGAGTTGCTTGGTGAGAATGATCCTGCGGTCGAGCGTATTCGTGCCTGGGCTGAAGAGAAAACTCTGATTGAAGGTCGTAAGATGCTTGGTGAAGAGAAGCATTTTCAGCCTAAGGATAACCGTAGGGGTTTTGTTGGCGACCGCCCTGCAAACACCGTGCTTGGTAACAAAGATGCTGTTAAGGAAGCTACCGCTTATATGCAAGCTCAGATTGACGTTGCTAAGGCAGCATACAAGTGGGGCGAAATGCAGAAGGCTGCCATTGAAATGAAGAAGATTTTCAATGACGCTGAACTGCAAACACAACAACCAAAGAACTTACAATGGGCTAAGGACTACTGGCTTGACAACTTAGGGATGAATGACTCCAAGATCGCTCGCGCTGTGGACAACACATTGCGTGATGTGGGGTTGTCTCCGTCCAAGGTTGGTGAGGGTATTAATGCCGTTAAGTCGTTGTGGCTGACACAAAAGCTCTTGTCGCCTGGCTACTACTTGTCCAACGTTATGCAGGCGTCTGCAATGATGCCTCATTTAACTGACATTATGAGTAAATATGGTGGCAATCCTCTGGTTGCAATCCCTTACGGCATGGTGTTTGGTATGACCACAGCTAGTTCACACATCTTAGGTGCTGGCTCTACTACTGGTAACGTCTACCGCTATGCGAAGAACATGAATGTGGATGATTTCACAATTCGTGCGATGAAGTATGCGGAAGACAACAGTGTTACCACTCGTTCGATTTATGATGAAGCTCCTATCGAGCAGGCTTACACTCCGTCTGGTAAAGCAATGCGTACTGCTACGCGAGTTATTGCTACGCCTGAAACATTCCTCCGCTCCGTTGCGTTTATGACATATGCTAAGATGCTGGAAAGCACTGGTAAGTTCACGAATGACTTAGATATCTTTCGTTTAGCTGAAGAGCGGGTTAACATGTCTATGGCCGACTACCGTGAAGGTGAGAGAGCTATGGCGTTTGGTAAGATGGGGACTATTGGTACGGCGGCTAACACGCTGACGACGTTCCCTATCAACTACTACAACCAATGGTCTTGGGCTGCTAGAGAAGCAAAGAAGGGTAATGTAACTCCTTTTGTAGCTATGTTTGCTACGCAATACCTTATGGCCGGTGCTATGGGTGTTCCTGGCTTTCAGGATATGGACACAATCTGGGAGTTCTTTAAGGACTCTATTAAGGAAAGTGCTCCTGCGGCATGGGCCAAGGTTCGCAACATTGACTTGAAGCGAATGACACGGGATGCTGTAGGTAACTGGGGACTATATGGTGCTATCTCTGAGATGTCAGACGTAGCTATGACCTCTCGTGCTGCTGCTCCGGCTGGTACTGAAATGTCTGTAACTCCTGGTGCTCCATTTATTGATATGGCTAAGCAAGTTGGCAACGTTGCTGGTGCAGCGATGGACCCGATGAATGCACAGAAGTGGGCACAGGCTGCTTATAGCTCTGCTCCGGTTGGTGCTCAGGGTTATCTGGAAACAGGTCCGTTTAAGGACTTTACTTCTGTTCAGCGTGGCGAAGGTCGTGTGTATGGGAAACCTAACGACATGGCTGCACGTGAAGGGCAAGTGTTCCGTAATCCTGACGACGAGGCTGTGCGTGCTTTTGGATTGCGCACGCAGAGTGAACAAGTTGAACGTGACTTCACGTATCGTACCAAGAAGTATAAGCAGGATATCGACACGGTTGCTCGTAGCATCGTAGACAAGACGTACAACACGGTTCGTAATGGTAATATGGATAAAGCTCGTGACTACATCAAGTTGTACACTGAGTTAACTGGTAAAGAGATGACTCCTGATATGTTCCAATCTCGTTTCATGAAGGAGTATACTACAGGTGCCGAACGCATTGGCATGGATCTAACTACCGTGGAAGGTATGGTAGCGTATAAGCGTCTTAAACAACTACTTGAGGAGACTAAGCAATGAAAAAGAAGAAGGGTAAGGGTAAAGGCGGCTGCTAAAGCATCCACCAAAAAGAAAAGGGACCAATTACGGTCCCTTTTTTGTTGCCTATACGTTTACATTTCTAGCTTGTTGAATCCCCTACCTGTATACACATCATACTTACTAGCAATCTTTACAGCTTCAAATGGGGTCTTCCCCGAAGCCATAGCAGCGGTGGCATACTGCATACCACTACCGATAGAGAAATGCTCGTCTGTAATACGCATCCAGTTACTTAGCGTTGTAGCGTGGTAGATGTGTCCTTTGTCATTCAACATAAGCATCTCGATCTGACGAAGCTTAGGTTGCTTGTCGATAGGACTGAACAACCATTCAATAGCACTGCTGAAGTTATCAGCATTACCACAGAACCCTACAAACACTTTCTTAGAATCGAATATTTCTTTAGCGACGACAGGAGGTAGTTCATATATTTTAGTTTTACCTGTAAAAATCGTACCGCCTGAATGTGTAAACTGCCTATCCCCTGCCATCATCTTAGAGTTAACCGCAATAGTGGTCATTACACTCCGCAGCTACCACCATGGCCCGTTATGTCGCACACGTCATGTTCCGTGAATGTGATGCCTTTGTGTTTCATAGCGTCTTCGTAGGGGACTTCAGTGATGGGTTGACCTCCTCTACTCCCATCTGGGTAACAAGTAAATCCACGAAGGCGCGGTGCATACTGCGCAAGCGTGCTGGCAAATCTATCAACATCACCGGGTCCATTTCCTTTGGAACCCCAAGGGGGTAGATTGATGGTCGAACTAATTGACATGTCAACGTAATCTTGAATGTCTGCTTGGAATTTGATTCGTCGTTCATAATCATGCGCTAGTTTGTAAGCTGTGTCAATGTTTTCAGGGTTTACTCCGGTTTCTTCGATGAGGCGTTGAGCTGTGGCGTCAACGACATATTCGTACTTCCACTGCGTACCGTTAGTGAGATAACGCCGCTTGTACGCAACCGCAAAAAGTGGTTCGATGCCAGTCGTCGTCGAAGCCAATATGCCGATTGTACCCGTTGGCGCAATCGCTCGATAAGCAACGGGGCGACTGATGAAGAACCTATCACAATGTTCATCTGCTGCTCGTTTAGATTCATCTCGATATACCTCTAACCATTGTTTAAGCTCATCAGTTACCTCGTATTGTTGTCCGCGTTGGAGGAGCCACTCATGAATTCCCATGAGCCCAAGACCCAATCTCCGATTCTTTTCACGGACTTTGTAGACTTTATCATAGGGTAAGTCCGCTCGGAGTGTTCCGCAGACAAGAAACTTACTTGCAAGTTGAACAACTGATTTGAACTCTTCCAGATTAGAAATGTTACCGAGATTAATGCTGCCCAAGTTGCATACGTCGCTATCATCTTCGCTCGTAACCTCTGTACATGCATTGCGTAGAGTTTCATTTTGTTTATCTCCAAAGTTAAAGCTAAATCCTGGCTCCCCTGTCATCATGGCCTGCTTGCAGTTTTCCAGGAAGATTGGGTTAGTAGACAAGCGCATTTCATCACTATCTCCAACCACATCTTTAGTCCAACCTAGTGCAGCGTCATCATAATTGACGCTGATGTTGGTCATGTCCAGCGGAGCAGGGAAGTTGAAGTCTTTCTCTTTTAAGGCTCGGATTTCATTGGACCAATTCTTTGCTCTAAGGAAGACAGGGATGTCTTCATGTTGCCAATTGAGCGACGCATAGATTGCAGATCGGCGTGATCCACCTTGCATGACGTTCCGCCCGATTTCATTAATTGCATAAGCAAGGGGGAGAGGACCTGATGCAATTCCCCCAGTTCGTACCAAAGGTCGGCCAGAGGGACGAAGTCGTGAGTAATCAATCCCAATACCTCCACCCGTCATTAGACAAGACATAGCTCGCCATGTTATGTTACTCCACTCTTCTCGGGTGTCTTCTTCGGCGCGAAGAAGGTAACAGTTGTTATAGGCTTTGTACGGTCTTCCGGCGTAATATAAGTAGCGACCGCCGGGTAAAAACCGCATTTCTTTAATGTGTTGCGCAAGCTCTCGACGATCCCCGTCAGACATGAGGACGGGTAGAGTTCCCCATCTACTTCCACAGACATCTTCAACCAGCCTGTCGGCAAGTGCATCCCATGTGTCATTTGGTCCTTGTGCATACTTTGTCCTAAAAATAGTCTCAGCGAAGCTGGTCTTGAATCGGTTGATCTGCATTAATATCCTTTTGTAAGTATTTTTGGTGTCGTTCCAAATCCCTGAGAAATTCCATTAGAGAGATATTCATATGAGCGAGACTCCAATCTAAGTGGTGATCCTTCTTGTCTTTATGTAGTTGCTCTGTATGGAATTTAATCAGGGAGTAATCAGTCTTTAAGTTGCTTTGAATCTGTGCTATCAGATTCGATAAGGTCGTGTGATCCATCTTTATACTCTTTAATCAGCTCTTCAGCCTC
>JACCDR012098012.1_pt1 | contig 20888 bp, 25 predicted proteins | sample 7446431 | NCBI WGS metagenome assembly JACCDR01 (sample SAMN15323443, study PRJNA562643) | freshwater metagenome | isolation source: river surface water | place: USA:Blue River Watershed | collected 2017-08-17 | reverse complement strand
GGCGCTCTTGGCCGCAACGTGCCTCATCCCGTCGCCGTCGCGATGTCGGCGAATGTGGCCAACCAGTTCGGCTGGTATCAGATCTCCGGTATCGCGGTGGCGGCGAAGTCCTCGGCAACGAGCTTTGCGGCAAACGCGGCTCTAGGTCTTTTGACCACGGGCACCGGCCTTGTTGCGGCCACGGCTTCGGAACGCCAGATCCACGGTGCATTGGTGATGACCGTTGCTTCCGCCGCTGCTGGACGTACGACTGTGACAATCATTTGCAACCGTCCGCATATGGGCGGTTCGGCTACTGCCGCGTAATCAACCAACACATAGGCCCTCCGGTTCGCTGGGGGGCCAAATTTTTCACGAGGACTTATGCCGCTTCCGTATGCCAATCTTCAGACGAGATATTGGAACCCCGGCGCTTCGAAGCCGCTAATCCTGCCGCTCACCGTCATTTGCAACACATCCGACGAAGACATCCACCGCAATATCCACGTAAATTCTCGGCGTCCCGGCAAGTGGCTGCAGCTCTCGGCGGCCCATGATCGCGTCGCCATCCTCTGTGGTTCCGGGCCAAGCCTTGCCGATCATATCGATGACATTCGCGGATTGAGTATGGCGGGTGGCACGGTGTTTGCCATGAACGGTGCGGCGGATTTTCTGGCTGTGCGCGGAGTCATGCCGGACTACCAAGTCATTCTCGATGCCCGCGAGCAGACGGCAGACCTGATTGGTCCAGCTTGCGATCACCTCTTCGCCAGCCAAGTGCACCCGAAATGTTTTGATCTCCTGCCGAACGCGCAGATCTGGCATCTTCAAGTGGAAGGCATCGAAGACACCTTGCCACTTGACGAATACAAGGACGGCTATGTGCTTGTCGGGGGTGCCGCCTCAGTCGGCAATACCGCAACATGCCTAGCCTATGCCATGGGCTATCGCAAGTTGGAGATTTTCGGTTACGACAGTAGTTTCCGTGGCGACAACAGCCATGCTTTTCGCCAGGAAATGAACGATGGCGATGCCAACTGCTGGGTTGGTTTCAATGGCAAGGAGTATTACGTCTCCCTGACGATGAAGCTGCAGGCGGAGAAGTTCCAGGAGACGGCCATGGCACTGGTCGATGCCGGTTGCACGATCAAGGTCCACGGCGACGGCCTGCTGCCGGATATGTACAATACGCCGGTCGAAGACCTTCCCGAGCGCGAGAAATACGAGCGCATGTGGTGTTTTGCGGCGTACCGCACGCGCTCGCCAGGCGAAGAGGTCGTGCAGGATTTCCTCGATGTGGTTCGGCCCACTGGCACGGTCATTGACTTTGGCTGTGGCACCGGCCGCGCCGCGGTAAAGTTCAAAGAGGAGGGCCTGGAGCCCATTCTCGTGGACTTCGCTTCGAACTGTCGCGACCAGGATGCGCGCATCCTTCCGTTCTACGAGTTCGATCTTAGGGAGCCGATCCCGCTCGCCGCCGAATACGGCTTTTGCACCGACGTCATGGAGCACATTGCCCCCGAGGATGTCGAGAAAGTCGTCGGCAACATCCTGAATGCGGCACAAACGGTATTCTTCCAGATCAGCGTTCGGGAAGACAGCGCCGGCTTCCTGATCAACCAGAAACTCCACCTCACCGTGCAGCCCCATCAGTGGTGGAAGATGCTTTTCGAGGCGCTCGGCTACGTCGTGTCTTTTGAAAAGCAGGGCGAAGACGATTCTCAATTCGTTGTTTCCAGAAAGGAAAACTAAAATGGGAAGTGTGAAATCAATGATGGGGGCCGGCCTTCCCGGCGCAGCCGCGGTTGCCATCGGTGCAGGTTCGATTGAACTTGCTAAGACCGCAACCGGCTCGACCAGCCAGGCAAACTCCTACGCGATCGTAGCCGATACCACCGAATTCACGACTGCGGCAGCCAACTCAGGTGCCCGCCTGCCCGACAATGCCGAGGTCGGTAGCCAGTTCCAGATTTTCAATGCCCAGGCAAGCAATGCCATGTTTGTGTATCCTCACGTAGGGGGCACGATCAATGGTCTGAGCGCGAATGCCAAAGTTGACATTGCGGCCAGTAAGGGCGGTGTATTCACGCGCATTTCCGGTACGAAATGGGGCGCTGTTTACGCATGAACCAGATGATCGAAGCCCTCCAGGGCATTATGAACCAGGCACAGGGCGAGACGCTCGACGTCCCGCACCCGTGCGATGTCAAGCACGTCAAAACGACGGAGCTGACCGGCTGGCATTCCAGCGTCCTCAAATCGGACCGCGAGAAGCAGGAAGACGGCGACTGGAACAACGACGTCGTCAAGGGCCGTATCGTTGAGAATGTCCAGAGCGACGAATGGGGCGAGCCGATCGGCGAACCGCGTTTGCTGGTCCAGCATCGCTACGGTACTCCGGCCCGGCAATCCAAGGACATCAGCGCTACGGCGTTGAAGCCGTTTGAGATCCGCAAGCTCAAGGAGCGCTTCCCCGGCGCCTTTGCCGAGTTCGAGACCAAGATCCTCCGCGAGCGCCGCGAGATCCCGCTGGTGCTGCTCGACAGCGTGCCCCCAGAAGTCGTCCAGGTGATCTACACCATGGGTGTGCGCACCGTCAGGCAGTTTGCCGACTTCACCGAGGAGCAGATGGCGGAACTGCAGGCCAAGCTGCTCAGCCATAAGATGGCGGCTCGCGCCACTTACCTCGTGGACTATCTCCAGCGTGCCAAGGAGATGGTTGGCGATGCACCTACGACCGGACGGCGCGGTAAAGCCGCCTAAGGGAACTCCAGATGCCCGGTACGCTGCTGCAAATAGTCACGGATGCCATGGAGGGTGTTCAGGACGTCGCAGTCCCCACCTCCATCATCGGTAACACCTCGCCGACGGCAAAGCTGCTGAAGAGCTGCGCTCAGGACATCGGCCGTTTCCTGGAGCGGACCTATAGCTGGCAGGCGTTGAAGAAGGAGTATTCCTTCGCCACCTCGGCGGCCGTCACCGGTTATGACATCCCTGAGGAAATGCGCCGGTTCGCTAACATGACCATCTGGTCTGACACCGACGAATGGCCGCTGGTCAAAGTCACCGATAGCGATTGGCGGGTGCTGCAGAGCGGGGGCGTGATCTCGGCTCTGCCCTTCCGCTTTTCAGTGTTCGATAATCGCATCAATCTGCATCCGGCGCCAGGGGCAGACCCTTATACGATCAAGTTCGACTACTACACCAAATATTTCTGCGAGAGCAGCGGCGGTACTGGCCAGGATCGTTGGGCAGCGGACAACGATGTTTGCCGTCTCGATGACAATCTCATGGTGCTCGGCGTCCGCTACAAATATCTGGAGCGCAACGGGTTGCCGTTCGATGAGGAGAAGGCCTCGTTCATCGAAGCCACCGACAGCCTGTTCACCGATGATCGTCCGCGGGAGATGATCGCCTTGGGCCGCGGGCCGCTCACGCGTCCGGTTGTGAACGTACAAGATACAAACTGTGGATAGCATGAGCAACCGTCAGCGCACCCGCCAAGGTGTCGGCGTCTCCGAGCCGTTTCCGATCCCGGCCCCTATGATGGGGCTTAACACTTTGCTCGACTACACCTTATTGCAGTCGACGGAAGCGCGGGTGCTGGAGAACTGGTTACCGGACGAAGGCAGCTGCAAGGTCCGCCCCGGCCGTGTCGCCCACCAGGCCATTACTGGCGCCACCGAAGTCCCGACGTTGATGGTATGGGAAGGCGCAACGGGGCGCAAACTTGTTGCTTCTGCCGACGACGGCGAGATATACGACGTATCCGGCGCCCCGTCGGCGCTGTCATCGGCCAACTACACCGATAACCTCTGGTCCTGGGATAATTTCAACGGCTATCTGTTCGGCGTGAACGGCGTGGATACGCCCTGGCGCTATGATGGCGGCGTGGCGACAGCGGCCACGGGCTTCACCGGCCCGACCCTGACGACACTGCAGACCGTGACACAGGTCAGAGACCGGCTCTGGTTCACCCGCACCAATACCGCCGATGTCAGCTATGGTGGCATCGGCGCTGTCACGGGTGCCTTGACGGCCTTCCAGTTGTCACAGATCGCCTCGGGTGGCAGGGCAATGGATGTCGGCGCCTGGTCGCGCGATGCTGGCGATGGTTCCGACGATTTCACCGTCTTCATCATGAACACGGGTCAGGTCATCGTCTATCAGGGCAACCCGGCGACCAACTTTTCGCTTGTAGGCAAGTACTCAGCCCCGCCGCCGGTCGGCGCGGACTGCACCATACAGGTCGGCGGCGAGCTCGTCATTCTCACCGTCTCCGGCCCGGTGCCCGTCTCCGCCATCATCGCCGGCAATGCCTTCAAGCCTGAGGCCCTGGCTCACTGGGGTAAGATCGCGCCGTCATGGGCGGCAGATTTCCGCCTTTACGGCTCTAACGCTGGCTGGAACGCCTCGTTTATCAACGGCCTCGTGTATTTCGTCATTCCGACCGGATCGACATCGAACAAGGTCTATGTGCTGAACACCCGTAATTCGGCGTGGACGATCTACACCAAAATGCCTGCATCGATGTTCGCCGAGTTCAACTCCAACACCTATTTTGGCTCATCGACCTCGAACGACGTCTACCGTCACGCCACGGGCTCCGATAGCGGCATGCCGATCGAAACCGTCGCCAGGCAGGGCTGGACCTATCCGACCGGCGGCAAGCGCGCCATGCAGTACACGATGATGCGGCCGATCATTACCCCGTCTGCATCTTGTCAGGCGCAATTCCAAGTCGACACCGATTTCCAGGCTTTCCCGATCACCGCATCCCTTGAAACCATATCGGCAGAAAGTGAAGGTGCCGAATGGGATGAAGAGTTCTGGGATGATCCGGACTGGGCCGACGAGCCGCGCACCGATAGGCTCTGGTACTCCATCTACGGCAAGGGACGTGCAGTGGCGCCTGTCGTGAAGACCTATTCCACCTCCGACACAGTCGAGTGGTCGGCAACTGACATCATGGCAAAGCCTGCCGGGAGGCTGTAATGTCGGAGCTCGCGCGGCGCCTCCAGAGCGCTGGCCCCAGTCGCTCGATGTCCGAGGAAGAGCTTATCTTCGGCGCCAACCCGATCGACAAGTTACGCGGCTCAATCAACACGGGTTCCATCCCGAGCGGCAATCCGCAAGGGCGAGAAACGCTGGCTCATGCACTGTTGAGCATCACGCCCGGCCCCGGCAACGTCATTTCAGCCAATGACGCCTATAACAGCGCTGGCGACGCTTACAGTGCGTTCAAAGGCGGGGACTACAAGGGCGGCGCGCTCGCCACGGCACTGACGGCGCTGTCTGGCGCCGGTGCCGTGCTCGGGTTGCCGTTCGGCAAGTTCGCCAAGGGGGCGGCTGACGCCGGCAAAGATACCCTGAACATCTTCGCGGGGCCGACCGCCAAGACCGCAGACCATGCTGCCCTTGGTCGCGCGCGAGAGATGAAGGCGGCAGGAGCATCACGCGATGACATCTGGCTGCAAGAAGGTTGGGATCTGGACAAGGCTGATGGAGTGCCTCGGTTCGAGATTGATGACAGTGGGGCGCAGTTGGCTGGTGTTGATACGGCAGGCACCAGCTTTAGCGGGATGAATCATCCGGAACTCGTTGCGGCTTATGGAGAAACGCCAGGGATTTATGGGTCCATTGACAAGAGCAAGCCGATGAGCGGCGCTCATATGGTTGATCCTACGGGACAAGGTCGTCCGCCTTATATAACTGCTCAAGGCCCTGATTTGGAGGCCGCAAAAAGCGTCGGGCTGCATGAACTCCAGCACAATGCGCAGAGCATGGAGGGTTTTGCCTCTGGTGGCAATTGGCGTGATGTGCTGCAGACCCCAGAGGCAAAAGCTGCTGTCGCAGCGCGTTTCCAGCAAATGAAGGCGTCAGGCGCCAATCTCGCGGATGAAGACATCTTTGCCAACGCAGAGGTTAGTGTCGCACGCGACATGTACAATCGCCTTGCGGGAGAAGTCGAAGCCCGCAACGTTCAGTCACGCATGAACATGTCGGCAGCCGAACGTCGCGCCAAAGCCCCATGGCTCACCCAGGACGTCCCTGACGACCAGCAGATCGTAAGGTTCAGGTGATCCTCTCCGGCCAGAGAGACATCGTCGCCGCTTACGTCGCCTCTAAAATCCGCCACCAAGAGCCTTTCATCACCGGATACGAAGCTCTTGGAGCCATTGATAGGGATGGAAGGCTCATCGGGGGGTTTGTGTATTCGGAGCATCGGCCGTTCGACGGTGGGGGGTCTGTCGCCATCTGTGCGGCGGGTGAGCGGGACTGGCTCTCGCGGGGAAATTTGAGGGTGTTCTTGGGCCTCTACCCATTCCAGCAATTGGGATGCCACCGTATCCAAGCGCTCATTGCTCGTAGCAACCGACGGGCTCGCCATGTCATCGAGCGTCTAGGGTTCATAAACGAAGGAACACTCCGCGAAGGCCTCGGCCCGAAGCGTGATGCTGTTGTCTATCGACTGCTCCGGCATGAAAGCCGATGGTTTAAGGAAACAGAACGTTGAGCAAGGGCAAGGCGCCGAAATCTCCAGATCCGTTTAAGGTTGCTCAGGCGCAAACTCAGACAAATCGCGACACTGCTGCTTACAACGCAGCACTCGGAAGGGTCAACCAGTCAAATGCTTTCGGCTCTATTGATTGGAATCAGACCGGAACTGATCCTACAACCGGTGCTCCGATCTGGAGCAGCACTGAAACTCTGTCTCCGCAATTGCAAAGCTTGCTCAATAGCCAGATCGGCAATCAGACCGGCATTGCATCGGCAATCAGCGGCGCCTTAGGGCAGCTACCGACAACGCCATTCGACCCAAGTTCGATCAACACCGACAATGTCCGTGATGCATCCTACAATCGGCAGGTCACTCAACTCACCCCGCAGTTTCAAGAAGGTTTTACCCAGCTCCAAGGAATGCTCAGTGACCGCGGAATCCCTCTCGGCTCGGAAATTGGAACGGGCGAGTTGAATCGATACGATACTGCAAAGAACACGGCGCTAACGCAGGCATCGCGCCAAGCCGAACTTGATGCTGGCGCGGAGCAGAGCAGGCAGTTTAATCAGATGCTCCAGCAGTATCAGATGCCGTTCAACCAGTTGTCGCAGTTGCTTGGCGGGTCACAAGCCGTTGGAAATCCGCAGTTCCAAAACGTGGCGATGCCGCAGTCTGCCAACACAGATATTGGCTCAGGTATCTGGCAAGATTACCAGAACAAAATGAACCAGTACAACCAAAATCAATCCAATATGATGAGCGGACTACTCGGCATCGGGAAACTTGGGCTCGGGCTCCTCTAGACATTGGATCTTGGGAAATCAATGGAAAACACTTGGGGGATCAGCCCTCTTGGCATCGACTTCCTGAAGAAACAGGAGGGATACAAGCCGCGCGCTTATAACGACTATAAGCAGTGGAGTTCAGGGTTTGGCACCCGGAGTTACCCGGGCGAGGTGATCGACAAGGCCGAAGCCGAACGGCGCCTGATGGCGGAGACGGCGAATGTCTCAAACTGGCTGAAATCCAATGTCACGGCGCCGCTCTCCGAGAACCAGGAAGACGCCCTCATCAGCGCCGGCTACAATTTTGGCACCGGGCCAAAGGGCCTCGCGCGGCTGCTCGGTGACATCAACGCATCGAAGTGGGACAGCGTCGCCAACCGGCTCCAATCATTCAACAAGGCAGGCGGCGAAGTCAATGAAGGCTTGGTCAACCGTCGCAAGGCAGAGGCAGAGATGCTGCTAGGGAAACCGCTTCCGAACGCTTATATTGGTGGCACTGCGGCGACGCCTTCGGCTGGTCCGGCGGCAATGCCTCAGATGCCAGCGCCTCCAAATGGCCGCTACAGCAAGCTTGCCGACATGCTGATGGCTTCTGCCGCGGGCGCCAAGCCGACAGGCTGGGGAAGCCTGCTCAACGCCCTCGGTGATCTTGGCCTCGGCTATTCCCTTGCCGATAAACACGACACCGCCGAAAAAGGCTACCGCTCCAAACTCTCAGAAGCCCTTATGGGAGCAAAAGACCCAGATGCGTTGACCAATACGCTGCTGGCGTCGGGGGATCCAGATCTTCAAAATTCTGCTGTGCAGATGAAGGTTGCCCAGATGAAGCCGACGAAGCCAGAGATTGGGCGGTTCAAGGTCGAAGGCGGAGCCGTGGTTGACACGACAACTGGCCAAGTCGTCCACGGTGAACTCAAGCCGAAGGAGGCCGCTGACGATACGATGACGGTCAATGGCAGGATCGTCAAGCGTGGACCCGATGGCGGCTACAAAGAAGTTTATACGGCTCCGCCACAACTCGATGCCACATCCCGCAAGGAAATTTTTGAATCTGACGAAGGCATTCAGGCAGGTCAGAATGTCATTAAATCACTGGACGAGGCGCTGACGCTTAATGACAAAGCCTATGCTGGGCCGACGGCCGGAACGCGAGGCTATGTCACCAGCTTGTGGGGCAATGACTCTGGTGAGGCCACTGAGAACCTGCAAAATGTGGTTCTGGGACAGGTCCTCGATAATCTGAAGGCAACCTTTGGCGCCGCACCGACCGAAGGCGAGCGTCAGATCCTCATCGACCTGCAGGGTAGCGTGAACAAAGCTGCTCCTGTCCGCAAGGGCATTTTTGAGCGGGCGAAAGCCGCTGCGCAACGGCGCATTGATTTCAACCGCGAGAAGGCCCAGGGCCTGCGCACAGGCGGGTATTTCCAGCCTGGCTATTCACCAGCGCCCCAACCTGCTCAGGCAACTCCTGAACCAGCACCGGCTGCACCAGAACCAAAGCCAGCGACAGGAGCGCCGCCAGCTCCGGCCGTGGAGTTCTTGAAGTCGAACCCAAGCCCTGAAATCATCGCACAGTTCGATGCCAAATACGGCCCCGGCGCTGCGCAGACCATTCTTGGCCAGCAACAGCCGCAAGCCCAGCCTGAACCGCTACCCGGAGTGTTCCCGTAATGGCCAACGTCTTCGACCAGTTCGATGCAATGTCGGGCGGTGGAAACGTCTTTGATCAGTTCGATGCGGCCGTTGATCCAGAACAGGCGCGCCGTGCGGAACTTGATGCGCAGGTCCGCCGCGAGATGGCAATGTCTCCAGAGGAGTTTGAAGCCACTGCCCGCGAACAGACCAAGCAAGGTTTGCCATACCGCGCTCAGCCTGGGAAATCCGTCTCCGGCAGTCTGTTCGGCAATCTAACGGTCGACCCGTTCGGGTTGCGCGATGAAATCTCCGGCGCTGGTCAGTATGTTCGCGCTTTGGTTGGCAGTGGTTTTGACACGGGCAAAGCGGCAAAAGCCTATAGTGACACGGCTGACATCGTTCGCGCGGAGCAGCGCGTAGGGCGCGAGGAACATGGCATTGTGCCTGAACTCGTTGGCGGCTTGGGCACGGTTGGAGCGAAGACACTGCAGGCCGCTGCGCAGGCGCCGACTTTCCTGAAGGGCGCCGGCCAGTCCGCGGTCGCTGGTGGCGCGTTCGGCGGAGCCACGGGGTTTGCCCAAGGCGAAGGCGGCGTTGGCGATCGGGCAGTGAAGGGCTTGGAAGGCGCGGCTACCGGCGCCCTTGTCGCTCCAGCAATCAGCCATGTTGCCGTCCCTGTGACAAGCCGTCTTATCGGTGCAACCAAGGATGCGGCGCAATATGCCGGCCGCGCTCTGCAGAACGCTCGCAATCCCGAACAGGCTGCCATCAACAATGTCGCCGACCGGATGGTGACACAAGGCATTGATCCGGCCGCGGTGCGGGCCCAGGTGTCACCGCCTCCGTCCAGTCAGCTTGCCCAACGCAATTTCACCGAGGACGATCTTGCCACGATCGTCAGCCGTGGGCTCAAGGGTGAGAAGGCCGCTGACATCGCCAACAACTATGGCATCCACGAAAGCACGGTCAACCGCTATCTTGCTAAGTACCGCGATGCCAATCCGACCGAACGCAACATCATCGACATTTCTAAGGATCTGGCAGGCGACGGAAAGGCGGCTCCACTTACTCGGCTTGGCCGAGCCGCCTATGGCCTCTCTGAAGACGGAGAGGCAGCCCAACGGCTGATAACACGCCAGCAAACCCAGGCCGGGCGGGTGTCCAACGTCATCGACCGCAGCGGCGCCGGCCGGAACTTCGATGATGAAATTGCGCGGCTAGACGATGTTCTCAGCACTCAGTCGAAAGCGGCTTATGCCGCCGCTGATCAGAATGCTCAGCCTTTTGACTTGCGGCCGGTCATTTCCAAATATCGCCGAGCTGCGTTTGGTCGTGCAGGCGAGTTGCGGGACCAAATGGATAAAGCCGTCGATATGTTCTTTTTTAATCCCGGCAAGGCGTTGACCGGACCGCGTCGATTAGGCCAACCGATCACGGATTTGAAGCGCTTCCAGGCGGCTCGGCAAAGCTTGGACCAAACCATAGCCCGCAGCATGCAGGACGGCAAGCCAACCCCGCTTACGCGCCAACTAACAAAATTGCGTCAGGACCTGACAAGTGTCGTCCGCGCTGCCAATAAGGAACTCGCAGCGGCAGACGACTTGTTCTCCGGCGCCAAGACCAGCGAAAAGCTCTTGGAGCAAGGTGAACGTCTAAGCACCCGTCTAGGGGCACCGTCTCGTCAATTGCTAGACGGGTTTGAGAAATTGAAGCCTGAGCAACAGGAGCTTGTGCGCCTCGGTTTTCTGCGCAAACTTCAGGACATGGCGGCGAACGTTCGCGACGGCGGTGCGGTTGCGAACCAGTTCAATTCACCAGCGGTTCGCAGCACCATTGAACGCCGTTTTCACAGGGGGGAGAAGGGGTTGCGGGAGCGCGGACAACGCCTGATAAAGGAGCTTCAGCAGGAAGCGACGACGACGCGGACGAAGAATGAGGTTCTCGTTGGCTCCAGAACGGCGGAGTATGGTTTGGATATGGAGAAGGCGCAGCAAGGCGCGCGTGCCGCTGCTGACCTTGTCACGGGTCAAGTCTGGAAAATGCTAGGCAATCTCACCACCCGCCTGACAAGCCAAATCGGCGAGAAGGGTAGCAAAGAGGTTCTCGAAGTTCTGACGCAAACCGACCCAGCAAAGCTGCTGCCGATCTTGAACCGGCTAGCAGCGGCGGCAAAATCAACCCAGGAGCGTCAGGCATATGTTGCGGCTCTGCGAGAGCTGCGGGCAATCAATTCGCCAGCGGTGTCCGCAGTCACTGGTCAGCAAATGGGCAGACAGGAACAACCTAACGGAACGCGCTGAATGCTTGATGTATAAAAGCGCCGACCTGACCGTGTAGGAAAATGGAAGTAGACAAGACGATGGCGATCGCCAACACGGTCCAGATAGCTCCGGGAGAGAAAAATGGCTCTCTTGGAACGGGGCGCTCGTCAATGTCAGCGTCGAAATCGGTCATCAAAATATCCCTCAGCCGAAATTCGTCGAAAGAAACAAATGGACGCCATAGCAGGCCATGGCAAGGAAGCCGAGGCCGATGAGCGTCCGCGCAGTCTCGACCATCAGAAAATCCCCGCGATTGACATCCGCTTGAAGCCCCAAAGCAGCAGGCCAAAGATCCCGGCAAGGGCCGCGCAGAGCGGCGGAACAAGGAGCTTGGTGTCAAAATCGCCGAGCCACCAATAGATGCTGCCGAAAAAGGCAGCGAAAAATGACACGTTGTAAGCCCAGTTGAATGGCCGTTTGAGCCATTCCTGCTTTTCCTCGCGCGTCGCGCCTGCAGCAACCATAGCCATCGGACAATCCTTCGGACACCAAAATGGACCTAAAGCAACTAGACTCCATTGATACCAATAACGCCGCAGAGGTCAAGAAGCTCCAGGAGTTTCTACGTAGCCGCGGGTTCTACAAAGGGCCTCTCGACGGAAAATGGGGCGGCGGCACGACCGAGGGCGCGGTCAAACTGCGCGATGAGCTCAAATCGGCGCGCGACACCGAGTTGCAGATCTCGAACAACCAGCGCGAGGCAAACGATCCGGTCAACAATGCCATTCGCGGCGCCACCGAAATCGGCCCGTATGCTGCTGGCGCGACCATCGGCGCCGTTCTTGGCCATAAGGGCGCCAAGAGCCTGAAAGCACAGGACGCTGGAATTCGTGACGAAGCCAAGCGTCTGGCTGGCAATCCTAAGATTGCTGGGTCTGTTGCGGAGAAACAACTCGGCAGCATGAAGGGCTCGCGTCTGGCAGCTACGCTTGGTCAGTTTGCCGGCCCTGCGGCTTTCTTGGGATCGGCGGAAATGATCGACCGGATGGTTGCGCCGCGCTTCGAGGGCGATCCGGAAGCCCAGAAGTGGATTGGGCTCGGCGCCAACCTTGATCGCGGCATCGGCATCGGTGCTCTTGGACATCAGCTCTTCGACTTGAAGAACCGCTTTAAAAACCCTGTTGATCCGGAAGACGCAGGTATTATTCGCACGCGCGCTGCGCTAGAGCGCGAGCCGGAAGGGAAGCTGGCCAAGGCGTTGCAGCAGCAGAACGCGACACCCGAACCGGCACCGAAGCCCGCATTGCCAGCACCCGCTCAGTCCGCAAGCGCTCCAGCCCCCGAGCCAAAGCCATTGAGCCCCGGCACGTCCGCATACATGCGCCAGCAGCTCAAGGAGTTCGGCGTCAAGGGCACTTCGAAAATGCTTAAGAGCGAGCTTGCCGAGAAGCTCGCTCAGCAGATGGCAGAGCATGGCAGTAAGCGCACCGTCGGCAAGAAACTCCCCAAAGGCACTGGCAAGCTCGCGATACCTGCCGCTGTCGGCTCCTACATGGTCGCCACAGGCGATTCCGAAGCCGCTGACGCCTCTTTAGGAGAGAGGGCGGGTAATGCCGGGGCAAACTTCGCCACAGGCGCTACGGCGGCGTATGGGGGCTCCAAACTCATGGACATGCTGGCCAAGGCATCCCCCGCTGTCATGGGGGGTATCTCTTCCGGTCTGTCGGCGATGACGCCCGCAATGATCGATGACATGACATCGCCAGATCAGGAAAACCTGAACATGGCGCGGAATACCGCGGCGAGGACATTGCCGGGCTTCATGCAGTTCGGCGCCGTCGGCGACGCTAGAGAGATGGCGCAAGTGCCTCAACCCAATCCAGAGCGCCGCAGCATGGGGCTGCGCCTCGAAGACCCAGGCATCCAGGGCCGGTTACGCCGGATGAGCCAGACCGGGGCGTCGCCACAGGCAGTTGCTGACTTCTTAAATAGCTTGTAGTACCAATAGCGAACGCGTCGGGTGGTGGTACACCACGACGCGTTCTAACCAAGCCCGAACATAGGAGGTTCGAGATGGCTGAGCAACGTGTATGCATAGTGGAAGGATGTGGCAAGCCCCATAAAGGGTTAGGTTATTGCGCCACCCACCATCAGCGGTTCAAAAAGCGTGGAGATGTCTCTGATCCGCAACCTCGCCTGTGTTCAATTGACGGTTGCTAATGTATGGGGTTTCTCCGACCACGGTTCATGGCGTCATTCATCGCCTAATCTGGGGTTGGCTAGAGGAATAAAAGTCAACGTCCACATAGCGATTACAGGCAGCCTCGGCTGCCTTTTTTATTGGAGGAATACATGCCATGGATCGGCTCAGCGCCTTCGAAGACTACACAAAGGAGTGACGGAACCAGAACTGGCTCAGCAGTCTTTGCCGAGCAAAAGGCGGCAAACGTAAAAATCCGCGCTGACATTGGCGACGTTCACGCTCAAGACCTCGCCGACATGATCAACGAGACTCTCCGCAAGGACGGGGGAAACTTCTCGGCTGATATGGATGTCCAGGGACAGAAGTTCACCAACGTCGACAACGCGACGGCCCGCACCCATTTTGCTGCCGCCGGACAAGTCCAGGACAGCGCCTTCAACACGGCGACGACCGCTGGCAACGATACCATCACGGCGACGCTGTCGCCAGCGATTACGGCTTACGCGGCAGGTGCTCTGTTCGTCCTTGAAGCTGGCGGCACCAACACCACGACAGCAACGCTGAACGTGAACGGCGTTGGAGCCGCGACCATCAAAAAAGGTAAGACAGGCTCACTAGACCTGTCTGCGGGCGATTTCGCTGCAGGTCGCATTGGGCTTTTCGCCCATGACGGCACGAATGTACAGATGCTGAACGCGCCAGAATTTCCATCAGGCACGAAACTAACCTTCCCACAGGCGTCCGCACCGACCGGATGGACGAAGGACACGACGCATAACGACAAGGCATTGCGCGTGGTCAGCGGTACTCCATCAAGCGGTGGTTCCGTAGCGTTTTCGACGGCGTTTGCATCGAAAACTCCGAGCGGCACGATTGGCGACACAACACTGACTACAGACCAAATCCCATCGCATGTGCACGGGTTACTTATTGGACCTTCTGACGCTGGCAGTGGGAATCTCGATTTTGCCACCTCGGGTGGCGCGGTCTCTATGACCACGGAGGCTGCGGGTGGCGGTCAGTCACATACCCACACGTTTAGCGGCAACGCAATAAATCTTGCCGTTTCCTTTGTAGACGTGCTCATTGCGACGAAGGACTGAGATGACTGGCAAGCCGATTAGCCCCCGCAGTGATATAAACTGCCCCTTCAATGGCAAGGCGCTGAGCAAAGTCTGCCACAAATGCGCGCTTTACGTGAGCATCCAGCAAGGCGACAATCCCCCCGTTTGGGATTGCTCTTTCGCGCTGACCCCGCTTTACATGCTGCAGATGGGCAAGGTTTTCCACGACGGCACCAGCGGCATGCAGGCGTCCATTGAGAGCTTCCGGAACGAGATGGTGAGGTCCAACCAGCAAGCCGTCCAAGTCATCGCGGCGACGGCGCTGCCATGGCGGAACGGCCGCGCAATCGAGATCGAAGACCACTCGAATGGCTGAGCGTGCGCTCGACAACGAGCTTTACGACAACCACGGCGAGATTATTCTCACCGGATCGTCAAACGCCTATGTTGCGACTGTGGCGCGAAGCGTCAGTGCTTACTATCGTGGCCTGCGGATATGCGGGAAGGCCAACCACACCAACAATGGTGCAGCAACACTCAACCTGATCACCCCGAATTCCCCAAGCGGAATAGGCGCTGCTGCCATCCGCAAAGCTGCCAACGCCGCATTGGTCGGCGGAGAGATCGTCAGCGGCAAGTACTATGATTTCATCTATGACGATGTGAACTCGGTTTTCCAGATCGAAAACGCTGATATTGGCACTGGCACCGTCACCAACGCCCAACTGGCCAACATGGCCCAGTTCAGGATCAAGGCCAGACAGTCATCTGGGTCCGGAGTGCCGGAAGACCTTACGCTCAGTGAGGTGCTGGACTTTATCGGTTCTGCGGCGCAGGGGGACATTCTCTATCGCGGTGCGAGCGCATGGGCAAGGCTGGGGGCTGGCACGAACCGGCAGTTTCTGCAAACGCAAGGGACCGGTGCCAACCCACAGTACGCCTATAGCGGCATGACCTTGCTGACATCCGGCAGCGTGTCCAACCAGGCGACACTCGACATCGTCCTGACCAGCTACACCGCGTTCCGGGCAATTAAGTTCTTCTTAACCGGCTATGTTCCCGCAACGGATAACACGGCATTCTGGATCCGCACCTCATCAAATGGCGGGTCTAGTTATGACAGTGGCGCAAATGATTATTCGTGGGGGGAGCTGTTCGTTACTGCCAGCGCCGGCGGGACGTCGGGCGATGACGGAGACAATCTTGACGCGCAGATTCGGATTGCATCTGGATATGGAAATGCGTCTAACGAAGTTGCGGCATTCGAAATAACCCTTTACCCAAGCACGCTAAACCGCCTGATTCATGCTAGTTGCATAAGATTTGATTCCGCAGCCAATCTCAACGGAAGCTTTCACAGTGGTGTCCGCGGCGGCAGTGCCGATGTGAACGCCGTCCGGTTTCTTTCCTCCTCTGGCAACTTGACTGTAAACTACGCTGTTTTCGGAATGGCATGATGATCAGACTTTTTGAAAAGACCTCAGCAGGTTTGCTTTTAGAGATCGATCCGGAGAGAGCCGCTGATGCCAAGGCTGGTAGGCGGGTTTCCCGCGTCACTGGCGCCGAATACGATGTCCTCTGGACGGAAGAGGAGGAAGCGGCACGAGACGCTGAAGAGGCCGAACAGCGCATACGCAAGGAAGCTGCGCATGCCTCTCAGGTAGAGACTGACAAACGTCGCGCAGCAGCTACCGCAAAACTGCTTGCGCTTGGCCTGACTCCCGAAGATCTTGACGTCTTACGGAACCAATAGGCTGGGCGACATCGACACCTAACCGAGAGCAGTGTTTGTGCAAGAATGTTCCCGGAATGATGGGAATTCGGTGCTTATAGCCTTTGACCTCGTTGTGCCAGAGGTGAACGGCAATGGTATTGGGTTTGATCTTCGCCTCAACCAGCGAGGCATGGTGGAAGATGTCGGCCGCGCAGGACGGGTGGTTTGGGTAGAATGCTTCGTTCGGCAAGGCGTGCCGCATCAGGTCGTACTTCTTGGCGAAGTAGGTGAGCGCCGTTGGGCCGTATGAAGTTCGGTGGACATCGCCGATCTTCTTGTCCTTGCCGACTAGGGCGCGAAGGTGCTGCTTCAACTTCCGGCTCCGGCTCCACCACGGCAGGATAACAGTCCCCTCAACCATGTTGAAGATGTCCTCGATGATCTCGCAATTTGGCGGCAGGCGGAGGACGGCGTTGCAGAGTTGGTCGGGCTCCTCCAGTCCGAAGATGTACGGCATATCCGGGATCGGCTTCAGCAGCAGCATGTCACAGTCGATGTAGCATCCGTATCCAGTGCGCATCAGCATTAGGCGGAAGAAGTCGGAACCGACATCCACGCGTTTTTCGCGCTTGCCACCCTCCACAATCATGCTGCGGGGCATGACGACATGGGCATCGGCAACTTCGACCCCACGGGGGACGCCGGTCACCTCTCCATAAGTCCACAGCGTGACCTTATGACCAACGTCCAATGCGGACAGAAGGCAGAGCTGCTCCATATAGCTCAAATCGCCTTCAACCCATAAAGCATTCAATCGCATAAATTCCCCCAACAATAAGATGTGTAAAAAGCCTTATCTACTCGCTGGATTTGGCAGAATTCAACCTGAAAAACTACGTATATCCCTCTTGTAAGGAGGCATAAGCACTATGGACATCAGTCAGCGTGGCATCGAACTCATTGTCAGCTTCGAAGGCAAGCACAAGAAGATCGGTGAAGGACGGTATAAATCCTACCTCGATACGCTGGCCAAACCGCCGGTCTGGACGCTCTACTGCGGGCTTACCCGAGGCATCACCGAGGGCATGGTCTGCACCGAGGAGGAAGGTCAAAAGCTGTTCCGGAAGGAACTGAACATCTACGAGGACGCCATTGAGCGTCTCGTCCGTGTTCCCTTGAACCAGAACCAGTTCGATGCTCTCACCAGCTTCGTCTATAACTGCGGCGTCGGCGCGCTGCAGAGTTCCACGCTGCTCAAGGTGCTCAACCAGGGCAAATATGAGCAGGTGCCGGCGCAGCTCATGCGCTGGGTGAACGCGGGCGGGAAGCGCTACGATGGTCTCGTCAGGCGCCGGAAGGCGGAAGGAGCGCTGTTCGCCGAGCCAATCCAGGCCGCGCACGCTCGCGCCGCCGATTCCGAGGGGCCGGACATGCCCCAACGGGTCGATGAGGCGCCAGCGGGCAACGTCGGCGCTCTCGTGCGCGAAAGCTGGACAATCCGGGGCGCATTGATCGCTGGCGCCTCCTTCGTCGCCGACAAGGCGATCGACGCCTATGAATGGACGTTCAGCGTTGCCAAGGAAGCCGGGCCCGAAGTCCTCTCCCTGAAACAGACTGTTGCGCCATTCGATCCGCTGGTGAAGCTGACGCCGATCTTGCTCACTGGCCTCGTGATCGCCGGGCTCGGTATTGTCGTCAGTCGGCGCATACAGGCGCGCAAGGAAGGCAAGGAGGGCTGAGAATGCCGTTCGTTCTGTCGTTGCTGAGCAATCGTTTGGGCCAAGTCGTTCTGGTGGCCATTGCGGCCTATTTCTACGGCTTCTGGAGTTCTCCGCGGGTGGACGTAGATGCTGTGATCCGCGCCGCATCCGATGCGCGGGACAACCACTGGAAGACCGTTCTAGCCCAGAAGGAGCGTGAGAATGAGAACCGTGTCGCTGCGGCCGTTGCGGCTGCCGAAGCTGAGCCCCCTGTGTCTGCTGATCGCGCTGACCGGGTGCGCGAGTGCGCCTCCAGCCCCTCCTGCCGTGACCGTCGTCGATAACTGCAAGGCATTCCGCTTCATGACATGGGCGGTGGACGATACTCCCGAGACCAGTTCGCAGATCAAGCGCCATAATCGGACGTTCTCCGCGCTCTGCAAGCCTAAACCCTGACCGTCGTCGAGCACCCGCCGGCAGCCCTGGGAAGCAGCGACGTCGGCATCTTCAGCAACTGTGCCTGCTTTAGAGCGTCGTCGATAAACGACTGAATCCGCTCCTTGTCCTCATCATCCATCTGGTATTTGTCGGCGGCTTCCACGAGGACGACGGACGCTGTAATGAGCGATGCCTGGATGTCATTTCCGATGTCCGATACAGTACGATTTGCCATCGTGGTTACTCTCCGCTGAACAGACGAGAGCAAAACAGTACGCGTAACTATTCGGTGCGTCAATTCGTGTTCGCTACGTTGCAAACATGGCAACGAAGCGCACTCCAAAGACACAGAAAAAGCCCCCGAAGAAGCTCCATACTGTCGCCGTCCGCATAGACGACGATATGAGGGAAAAGCTCGAAGCCATCGCTGAGGATCAGGCTAGGCCGGTGTCGAATTTAATTCACTTCGCCGTCAAAGAGTGGTTAGCAGGACGGGGGCACAAAGCCAGTTGACGCGGGCGCCAATATCGCCTAAAGGGATTCTAGCGGCGAATGCTAGCTGGGTCTACATTTGGATATGCGACTTAGCCAATTCCTTGTCGCCGCCACCCTAACCGGAACCACGATGAGCTACCACTTCCCACGACCCGCACGACCGACGAGCCATTGAAGCTCGTTGACTGTCTGCGTGTAGGGAAGTCTGGTCGTTCCTGCCGCCCTTGGAAGGCGGAGATCGTTGGTTCAAATCCAACCACGCAGACCACTCACCTGTGGTCGTTCAAAGGTTAGGACGCCCGGCTGTGGACCGGGAAATCCTCGTTCAAGTCGAGGCCTCAGGACCAATGGTGCGCGCCGTCGGACTCGAACCGACACTTATCGGAGCTTAACACCGATGCCTCTACCGTTGGGCTAGGCGCGCAATTGGTGGGTTCCGGTGGAGTTGAACCACTTCGACGCCGCCCCGCTTGTTTCATAGTCAACGGATTTACAGTCCGCTGCGGGGAACAGAACCCTATACTGGTGCTCGGAGCGGGACTCGAACCCGCACTGGATGCGCTCTCAACGCATTGACTCTACCTGATTGGCCTACCCGAGCTTTGGTGCCCCTCCCCGGACTCGAACCGGGATGCTCTCGGATCTGAACCGAGCGACTTTACCAATTTGCCCAGAGGGGCTGTGTTTCAATGGGGAAAAAGATGCCGGCCGCTGAAAGGGATCAGCGGTAGAGACCTAGGTAGGTGCATAAGAAAAAGGGCATCATGTGATCTGCGTACGCCGATTTGCTTCCGCTGTCAATGGCCGGCCGCCGGACAATAGGTTCAATGCCGAACCTATTTTGTACCTGTCCTGAACCTGTGACCGATGTTGGCAGGACAGTGAACGGGATTGTCAACGGTACAGGGATTTATGTGTCAGGCTGGCTGATTAATGCTCAGCGCTGACCTCATCGCTTCACTGCGTTGCGCTCTTCAATTGGAATTTTGGGTGTGAGGCTTTGTAGCCTTTCCGCAAGCAGCTTCCGCTGCAGAGCTTTCTTGCTTACTTCATGATTGGTGCTCTTGAGCGCTGTGCGAGCCCTGGCAAGCTGTGTTTCTGTAACTCTTAGGTGCAACTGTTCGACGGTGTAGGCCTCACAGAATGGCCTGAGAGCATCTTCCAGGGTGGAAATCCTCCGCAACAGTCTGCGTGTGGCTTCGTCCATCTTCTTGCTTCCGCTAATACGTTAGAGGGAAGAACTTACTTTCGGCTCCAGACGGCAACGGGATATTCGTCTCCACTGTCCCGGTTTTTGATGTGATCGCCCGCCTTGAGCATTGCGATCACCTCGTCGACCATGTTCGCATCTCCGCTCATAGCCACGAGGTCTTTCCATTTGTACTCTGAGCCGCTCATGAGCGCTCCGATCAGTTGGCTCCGAGCAAATGCCTTGGCATCAGGCTGCAATCCGTTCATTTTACCCCTCAAAGCATTGAATCTGTTGATACTATCCGACTTGCTTGGTAAAGGCTATGCAAATCGGATAGCTGTATATATATCAACAATATAGCTCAAATATAGCCAGTATCGGATCGACGGCAAGTCCGACCTCACCGCCGATCCTCCCCAACACGAAAACTGGAATTTTCGGTATGGATGATGACACAGTATCAACTCTCAACCACGTAACGAAGTGAAGGCGACGAAACATGGCTGTAGGTGGAGTTCAGCCCAATGGGCGACTATTTGAGCATGGCAGTTGGGGAGATGAAGTCGATGCTCGGCCAGCTCATCCAAAACCAGCGCGACCACAGGGAAATCCTGGAGGAAATCTCCGACAAGCTCGACCGTCTCCACCTCAAGCCGCCTCCACGACAGTCATTCGACATACGAGAACACCTCCGGCTCATCTGGCGCCTGGGCTTGGGGGCAGCGGTCCTATTCGGATACCTGAAGCTGCCACCAGGAGAGGCTTCGAAGCTCTTGCTGAAACTGCTCTGAGCTGGTTTATAGCCGTCGCCGTCGCTGGGTATCTCGGACTCGTCCTGTTCAATGCGGGAATACAAGCAGGGAAGCAAACGGTGGCCTCAGAAACCAAGCAGCCAGCACTCACGTTCCAGTGGAGGAAGT
>JACCDR010528403.1_pt1 | contig 20888 bp, 19 predicted proteins | sample 7446431 | NCBI WGS metagenome assembly JACCDR01 (sample SAMN15323443, study PRJNA562643) | freshwater metagenome | isolation source: river surface water | place: USA:Blue River Watershed | collected 2017-08-17 | reverse complement strand
GGCATCACACGCCTATAAGCAACACTTATGCAAATACCCCCAGCGGGTAGGGGGATAGATGGGGTGAGCGGCTTATCCGCACGCACATTTTTCATGGCGGAATGACGATATTTCCATTGTAAAGTAAGCCACGGTTTACATATTAACAATAGATGCCAAAACCGTTATCCTTTCCGGTGTTTGATTCCATGGCCTCCGCCGCTACGGCAATCGGAGTATCGAAGGCACAACTACAACTTGCGAAGAAGTCGGGCTGCAAGGCATTCGACTCTCACTCGCGGGTAAACTCTCAAGAGCTGTTGCGCTTCCTTCTCGCCGGTGACGACACCGAGGAAAACGCCAACTGGCCCGACCGCCTCAAGCGAGCGCAAGCGCTCATGGCGGAAATGGAATTGGAGCGGACGAAGGGGGAATTGGTTGAGCGGGCGCAGGTGCGGGCGGACATGACTAAAGCGTCTGCTCGTGCAATCGCGGTGCTCACGCAAAAGTTTGAAACCGAGTTGCCCCCCAAACAGGACGGCATGCCAGCGGCGGACATTGCCACCATGAACCGGGCGGCGCTGCACGAGGCGCGGCTGATCCTAAGCCAGCCTGATGCCTATGCTGAGTGAGATTACCGAGCCGCTTTGCCAGACCTTCGCGCCCCCGGCTGACCTAGAAGTCGACGCATGGGCAAGAGAGAACATCGTCGTCGGCGCGTGGTCGCCATGGGAAGGCAAGTTCTCAACCGACCGCACCCCGTGGATTGTCGAGCCGTTGCGCATCCTCGGACGGCCAGGCCCGCGTCGCCTGACAATCCTTGGCCCGGCCGCTGGAGGCAAATCAACCATCTCTGAAGTCTTTCTCGCGTGGCTGATCGACAACGCCCCCGGCTTCTGTGTGTGGTACGCGCAAGACGAGGAGGCTGCGAAGGAGTTCGCGGAAACTCGCGTACAGCGATTTCTAGCATCATGCGAGCGCGTGTCTCGCTGGTTTCCCGGCAACCGCCACGCGAAACGCACGCAGGCAATTCATTTCCCGCACATGTCCTTCGTCATTCAGGCGGCGAACGAAGGCAACGCGCAGTCAAAGCACATCCGCCACCTCATCTGTGATGAACCTTGGATGTACAAGCCCGGCATGCTCGCGCAGCTTCACAAGCGCACCACACGCTTCGCCCACAACCGGACAATCATTGAGACGTCAACAGGTTCACTCGAAGGCGATGAGGTCGATCAGGCATGGCAACAGGGCTCGCGCCAACGCTGGCAAATCTTCTGCCCGCACTGCGAGGAGCTGCATGTGCCGCGCTGGACGTTTGACCGCGCTGATTCTCCGGGCGGGGTGAAGTGGTCGCCAAAGGCCAAGCGAGAAAACGGAACATGGGATCTGCGCGCCGTCGCAGAGTCGACTACCTACCAATGCCCCACCTGCCAGACGCACCATGCGGCCACTTCCGCGAACGCTTACATTGTAAACAGAAACGGCTCCTACACTTTACCAGCAGCGGACTCGATGCCGAATCACTTTTCGTTTCACTGGAACTGCATCGCCTCTGACTTCTCTCAGCTCGGCGCGATTGCGGTTGAGTTTCTGATGGCCAAGCAGGCGATTAAACGCGGCGACACTTCGCTGTTCCAAGAGTTCACGCAGAAGAAGCTGGCGGAGGCATGGTCGGGCGAATCTGCCAGCGCGGAAATCAAATATCAGCCGAGCGACTACATGCTTGGCGATCCATGGGCGGAGGAAGCGCGCCGATTCCTGACCATCGACAAACAGCGTGACCACTTCTGGGCGGTCGTTCGTGCATGGTCTGCAAATGGAAACTCGCGGCTCGTCTGGGCCGGTCGGGTGAGCACATGGGTTGACCTCCGTAATCTCCAGCAATCGAACGCCGTTCCCGACCGTCAGGTGCTGGTCGATTCCGGTTACAGCGCGACGGAGGTTTATCGCGAGTGCTGCCGCTACGGATGGATTGCGATCAAGGGTGAGGCACGAAAAGGAGGCTACGAGTTCACCAATGAAGACGGAGTAAAATCGCGTCGAATTTTTTCACTGACATCTCCCGCCGACCCCGGCCTTGGCACCGCAGAGCAGGGCATGACAACTTGCCCGCTCGTGTTGATCTCAGATGAAATGACAAGCGACGCTCTCGCCCTATTCCGAAGCGGCGAAGTTGCAGGATGGACGGTCGCCAAGGACACGCCCGAAGAGCACGTTCAGCAAATGGCGGCGCGCGTGAAGCGCTCGCGCGTGCTGCCCAGGACGAATCAAACCGTTTGGGAGTGGGCGACGGTCGGGAAACACGGCGAGCATTTATGGGACTGCGAGCGCATGCAGTTAGCCGCCGCCGTGATGAGCGGGTTTTTCGATCACTCAAAAATAATAACCACGGAGGAAAAAAATGAAGGTTGAAAACGACAAGCGGCTAACGCGAAAGGAGCTCGCGGCGGCGCTCGGAGTTACCCGGCAATATGTTTGGGCGATGGAGAAAAAGGGGTTTGTGATGATTGCCAGCCGGGCGACTTACACCGAGGCGATGGAGTGGCTGGCGTACAACCACACCCCAACGAGCGGGGTGATTGGCGTGAACCGTGCGCGTCTACGGGAAACTCGTCGGCTTAACATTATTTAACATCTCATCGAATGACATAGCAGCGGTTGGCCGGCCTACTTACAGGCGTGGCAAATTTAACCGCTGCATCACTTCGTGAGCACATCAGGCAAGTCTGGCGCGAATCACTGCGCCAGTGCGTGCTCCCGTCTCAGTACCTCGACAGCATCTCCGACGCAGCTCTCAGTGCCCAACGTGAAGGCCGCCAGTTAAGTGGAAGCGGCTCCGGTGGAACCAGCGTTCAGTTCGTGGTTTTCCAAAATTGGGATCCTTCCGAAGTGCTTGAGCTCATCGACCGCCTGCGCCCCGCCTGCGCAGAGCCAAACCTCGAAGCCGCGCTCGCGACGTTAAACGCGCAAGCGGTCACCTCGTACCGCCCCGACTTTAGCCAGGACTACATTCGATGAATCGCCTGACTCAATTTCTCACCCGCCCCTTTCGCCGCCGCTCCCATGTCGAAGGCTACTCGCCTATAGGCGGCCGCTACGACGCCGCGTACAACACGCCCAACCGCAGCAGCGTGCCCGGCATCGTTCAGTCTGCGCGCAACGACATCGACTCTTACAGCCGCACCGAGATTTTGCGCAAGGTTCGCTTCTTCGAGAAAAACAGCCCCATCGTTCAAAAGCTACTGGACCTAATCGAGGTCAATGTCGTCGGCACCGGCATCAACCCAACCCCGGCCTCAAGTAGTGAGGCATGGAATAAAGCCGCCCTCGCCTACTGGAATCGCAGTTGCGAAATTCTCGACCTCACCAGCCGCCAGCATTTCTATGCCATTGAGGCTATCGCGACCCGCTCCGCCTGCGTCGACGGTGACTTCTTCCTGTGGCTGACTAAATCCCCTGAATCCGGCCGCCCACGCATTCAGTGCATCGAGGCGCACCGTGTGGTTGACGCCTCCCTTCGCGGGACTCCGCTCGCAGGAAAAACCGTCGTCGACGGCATCGTTCTCGACTCCAACGGTCGCCCAGAATACTACCTCGTAACCAAAGAAGAGTACGACCCGGCCAAGAAGTACACCGGCGCGGTGATGCCAATTCCGGCCGACGAGATCGTTCACTTCTTCGAGCCAAGCCGCGCCGGTCAATATCGCGGCATCTCCATTTTCCATTCGTGCATCAATACCCTGCACGACCTAGACGACATTCAACGCTTCGAGATGCTGGCATGTAAAGACGCAGCCAGCACATCGAAGGTCGTCAAGGTCAAGGGCGGAGAGGCCAACACCAAAGACCTCTTCGCAAGCCCTTCATTGGGCATAGATCAGCGCGCCCAATACTACCGCCGCACGCTTGGAGGCGAGACGATGGTAATCGACCATCGCGACGAATACACCCAGTTCGCCACCAACCGCCCGACCGTCACCACGCAGGCGTTTTGGGAATACCTCGCCGACTTGGTTTGCAAGGGAATCGGCATTTCCTTCGCCGCTTTTCAAGACTACCGTGGCCAATGGGGCGGCGCAGCCCTGCGCGGCGCGGTCACGAGCGACAACCGCTTTTACGAAATCCGCACCTCTGCACTCAAGCCAGGCCTTAATCGCGTTTGGCGTCACGTCCTCTCCTACGCGATTGCCAACAAAGAACTCACCGAAAACGGCGTGCCCCTCGAAACCCCTCCCGATTGGGATCAGGTTTTCTGGCAACCTCCACGCCGCTCAAGCGTAGACATTGGCCGCGAATCTCGCGCCATCATCGAAGAGCTCCGCAGCGGCATGCGCACCCTTCGCGATGTCCTTGGCGAATACGGCCTAGACTGGCGTGACGTCATGACGCAGCGGGCCGCAGAGCTCAAGTTGCAGCGTTCGCTTGAGGATCAGGCCGGAATCCCGCCGGGCTCACTTTCTTCGCTCATGCCCACTCCCCCCGCTCCGCCCGCAGAGGAGCCGCCCGCAGCGCCAACCCCTCAAACAAAATGAGCACCGAGCCAATCATCATCGACGAAATCGTCTCCCCTATCCGTTGCCGCATCTCCGCGCCTTTCGCGGGCATCGAAGAATCTACGGGCACTCTTCCCGGCGAGATTATGGTTTTCCCCGCTGGCACCCACGCAATCTCCGCCAGCCGGGCAGATGGCACATCATTTGTTGGCAAGGTAATTGTTGATGCCTCAACCGCTGACGCACTAAACAGAGCCCTACAAGCTCACGTCTCCAGCTCTGGACACAAACCGTTTTTCGATTTCGACCACGACGAAAAGGAGGCCAGCGCATGGCCTTCCTCTTTCAGCTTCAAGGAAGGTCTCGGCGTATTCGCCGCCGTCGAGTGGTCGGAGTCTGGCAAAGAAGCCATCCTCGGCAAGGGCTACCGCGCCTTTTCGCCCGCATTTTTCATCGACGAGCAAACTCCGTCACGCGTGACGAGCGCCCCCCTCTGCATGGGCGGACTCGTCAACAACCCAGCTTTCCGACGCATCGCGCCCCTGTGGGCAAGAGAAGCGGAATCTAACAACAGCCCACAGGGCCAACCTCAAACCAAAGAAAAAATCATGAGCAACGAAGTCACAAAATCCGCCGACGCTATCAAAGCCGACGCCCTCACCACCGAGCTCGAAGCCGTCAAGGCCCAGCTCGCCACCGCCCAAAAAGAAAAGGCCAATGCCTACGTGCAGGCCGCCGTTTCTCGCGGCGCCATCAAACCCGACGACATCGCACTCCAAGCCGCTTACGTCGACTCCATCCTCGCCAACGAGAAGACCGGCAAGGCCATCGTCGACTCCCTCCCCGGCAAGGCCGCCGCCCCCGTCATCGCCGCCGCTGGCACCGCCCCGGCCGCTCCGGTCACCACCGAAGACAACCTCTTCGAGTCCGTCCGCGCCATGTCGAAGGAAACCGACCACAAGAAACGCGGCCAAATCTATTGCCGCACCGTGCGCGATAACGTCGCCAAGGTCAAAAGCGGCCTCGTCGAGATTCTGGCCGCCAACTCCCTCGGCTCCGTCACTGGCGACATCATTGTTCTCCGCGCTCTCGACCTGCTCAAACTGAGCTTCCCGGCCTTGTCTGCCCTCACCACTGACTTCTCTTCGGAGCAGGCGCGCCAAGGTCAGGCCATCAAAACCCGCATCGTCAGCGTTCCTAGCGTTGTGACCCTCAACGACACAACCGGCTGGGGCTCTTCAGATGCCACCACCTCCGATGTTTCCGTCACCATCGGGCAACCAAAAGGCGTGCAGATCGAATACGCATCGTCCGAACTGGCTGGCACGAATCGCGACCTCTTCGGCGAACAGGTCGAAGCAATGCAATACGCTCTCGGCAAAGACCTGATGGACGCGGTTTATGCGCTCATCACCACGGCCTTCACCCAAGCCACGACCAAGGCGCTTGTTTCGTTCACCCGCGCCGACGTCACCGCCATGGCCAAGGCCCTAACTGGTCGCGGCGTCCCTGTTGTCGGCCGCACGCTCCTGCTCAATCAGGACTACTACGAAAAACTCGGCCAAGATTCCAGCATCGTGAACCTCGCCAGCTACTCGATGCCCGGCGTGATCACCGAAGGCATGCTGCCTCCGATTGCGAAGTTTAACGTGATCGAGTCCGTCAACCTTCCCGGCACCGCCAACCTCACCGGCTTCGGCTTCACTAAGGATGCCCTCGTGGTCGCCACCCGCCTCCCCGAAGACTACATGAAGAACGTCCCCGGCGGCGCTGCTCATGGTGCGATGAGCATCGTGACCAATCCCGACACCGGAATCTCGGTTCAAAAAACCGACTTCGTGGATCACAAGCTCGCCCGCGCTTACAGCCGCATCGCATGGGCATACGGCGTCGCACGCGGTCAACTCGCCTCCGGCCAACGCCTCATCAGCGCCTAATGTCCAACGCCCTCCAGCGCGCTCTCGCAAATGGTTTCGCCGTTCTCCTTCGGGAGTGCGGCGAGTCCTTCACCCTCGCGGGCACCAGCTTCACGGCTGTGCCCGCCCAGGGCCAGATCATCGCGGGCCGCTTGGAAGACACGCCGGACAACCTCAATTGGTACGAGGCCGAGGCGAGCACCGCCCCGGCCTTTTCCCGTGGAGCCAAGCTCATCGGCTCCGACTCCCTCACCTACGCCGTCGAGAAACGCTTACCCGTCAACCCTACCACCGGAATCTTCCGCTTCGCCATTCACCCCGGCCGATGAACATCAACCTCCAAGTCGATGACTCCAAGGTCAAGTCGCTGCTCGATGCGATGCAGGACTACCGCACATTCATCAAAGCCGACGCGGGCCGCGCCTTCATCAAGGCCGCTCGCGAGATTACTTTCGCACTGCATCAGGAATTTCGTCGCCAACCTCCTCGCCCTATTGAGGGCCGCATCACCGCCGCCACCGCCGCCCGCGGATTCCGCCAGAACACGCTTTCCCGCTCCTATCTCTCCGGTTTTAAGTCCGCCCTCCGCACACTTGGTGGGGCCAAGAGCGGATATTTCCGCATCGAAAAAGTAGGCTCCGCCGGTCGCGTCATCGCGCGCCCCGTGCAGCTTGGCCGCCGCCGCAAGGTCATCCTCGCCGGACGCAAAGCCAAAGGCCAGCGCGGCAGTCTCCTCACCTCTCTAGCTCAGGTCGACAACCAACAGCAGATCCCCGAAAACTGGCGTCGGCTTAACGCCACCGCCCTCGCCAACGTCAATTCGACGGGCTACCGCGAGCGCGCAGGCATTGGCGGTTATCTCGCCGCCCAGTTCCTCACCTACAAGAAAGTGAAGGCAGGCAAGGGCACCCAGCGTCACACCGTCCTGACAAAAAACAATCTACTCGCGGGCGAGGTCATCGCTGAGACCGATTCAGAGGGCAACCCCGAGGGCTTCATCATCGCGGGCCGCCTGCCAGGCACCGCTCGCGTCGCCCAGAAATATGGCATCGTCGGCAAGTCATTTGACGGCGCAGTTAAAAACTATCGGGCTGACATGTTCGCCCTGCTCGCCAAGCGCGCCAACCGCGTCGCGGAGGAGATTAGAAGCGCATGAAACTCCAAGACGTACACGCCTCAATCATCGCTCAGCTTGCCGCCGCGCCCGCGCTCGCGCCCTACCTTCCTGCCATCATCGAAGACGGCAACGACCGTGAAGCTGACATTCTAGCCGCGCTAGCCACAAAGGGCGTTTGCTTCGCGCTCACTGATATTGAGTCAGCAATTGTTGACAACTCAACACCCGGCCTCGGATGCGCCGCCGCCAAGGCCAGCGCCCAACTCCTCATCTTCGAAGACCCGGCGACCACGCATTCACCCGCTGGCCTCGTCCTCCTCGATTCTGTCGTCCGCGCCATCATCTCCAGCCGCGAGCTACAGGTCGAGAATCTGAGCCGCTTCTCGAACGAAAAAGGCGGCGTCCTCTGCGTCGCCGACATTTCCGCAACCATTCTTTTCGAAACCTAAAATCAACCTCAACCAAAGAAAAACATCATGGGATTCTCATACATCGGTGGACTCAAATTCCACTTCAAGCAGGGCGACACCGCCCCAATCACGCTGACTGACAACGCGCTCTACCCCGTCAAATTCCCCGAAGGCACAGGCGGCCTCTCGCTCTCCGTCGACACCGTCGACAACGAAGAGCCAAGCGCGGGCATCCTCGGCATCACTGATTCCGTGGTCACAAAATCCACCATGGAATACACGCTCACGCTCAAGAGCTTCGACTTGAACATTCTGAGCTTCCTCCTCGGAGGCTCTACGCCGACCACCAACACGCCGCCCACGAGCATCGCGGTCGGCACCGACCTCGCACATTCCGGCTGGGGCTACATGGAATGGTACCGCAACGGCGACGTTTCCGGCACGCCTAGCCGCAAGCACCACGGCTTCACCTGCCAAGTCATTCCCGACGGCGAGTTCTCCCTCGATCCAACGAAATTTACCGAGGTGAAATTCAAGATCAAAATCACCGGCACACGCGGCACCTTCCTCTGATGAGCGATCAAAACCCAATCGTGACCGTGCTTGGAGGCGAAGAGCTCGCCGTCGCCTTAAACGACGGCAAGCTCGCGCTTGTTAAAGTGCGGCAGATGCCAATCCGCCACGTCCCTCGCGTCTTGTCGGTCATCGAAGATGAAATCGCACTCATGAAGTTCGTTTGCCGCCGCGAGGATGGCACCGAGCTAAACGACGATTTCATCGACACGCTGACCGACGAATCGCACATCGCCATCGTCGAGAAGGCTCGTGCGCTAAATTTTCACCGGGCCGTCGCATGGCTGGAGCGTCAAGCGGCGATGGCGCACCTACTCGCTCCCGCAGTCAGCAAGATGCCGACTTTGCCGAGTTCCTCAGCGAAGCCGTCCTAGCCATCGGAGCAAAATCCTACGACGAACTTTTCGACCTCACCTATTCGCAGCTGGAAATGCTCGTTCGCCAAAAACGAAAAGAGCAGCACCGGCAAGAGCTCTCCACCTTCTTCGCATTCAACCAAGCCTACACCGCCGCACGCGGCAACAGTGCCGCAAATGAATACGTCCAACAACTGAAAGACGCAATCAACCCGCCGCCACCACCAACGCTCGAAGAACTTGAGGCGATGATGTTGAGGGCGGGCTGCAAGAAAAACTAAACCATGGCTTCCACATCCGACCTCCAAGTTATCTTCAAAATCAAATCCGACTTCGAGGAATTGAAGAAGGCGCAGGGCCAGGTCTCCAGCTTCCTCGGCTCGCTCGGCAGCGTGCGCAACGTGCTTGGCGGCCTTGGCGTCGGCTTCTCGGTGGCCGGGATTGTAAGCCAGCTCAAGGGCTTCACTGATCAGGCGGCGCAGCTCTCATCTGAAATCGAGCGCAACCGCGCGCGCCTCGGCCTGAGCGGCGAGGCGTACCAGGTCTTCTCCGCGATCCTCAAGAGCTCCAACCAAGACGTCGGCGCACTCACCCCAGCGATGGAGCGGCTTGCGGTCGTCATCGGCGACGCGGGCAACGGCAGCACGGCGGCAGTGGACGCGCTTGGCCGTCTCGGACTGACCTTCAAATCGCTGCGCGGACTTGCGCCAGAAAACCAACTTCAAATCGTTGCCCGCGCCCTCGCAGGCGTTAGCGATGAAAACCAACGTGCAGCACTCGCGTCGGACGTGCTAGGAAAATCCTACGGGCAGTTGAAACCGCTAGTCGATGCCCTCGCGACAAAGTCACTGCCTGAGCTCAAGAGCGAGACGCAGGCCATCGTTGGCCTGATGACGAACGATCTTTCGCAGGCCATCGACGCAGCCTCCACGCGCGGCGAACAGGCGGGGCAAAGAATCGCCAATGCGTTCGCCCCGGCAGCTCTTAAAATCAAAGAGGCGACCGCTTCGTTTCTTGAATTTATCGCCATCGGAATCGTTGCGTCTCCCAAGCGCGACATCATCGCAGACCTCGACGCGAGCGTTGCGGCGGAATTGAAGCTGCAAGAAGCGCAGGCCAAGCAGGCCATTGATGCAGCGAGCTACGCTGAGCAACAGCAGCAGGCGGCAATACAAGAGAAGATCAGCCTGATTGAGAAGGAGCAGCTGCGCGAGAAAAGCGCGCTCAGCATCAAAAACGCCATCAAATACGAAAACGACCTTGCCGCCGCCTTTCGTGAAAACGCGGCATTGGCCGCAGCCAGCCTTTCGATTGAAGAGCGTCGGGCCAGTCTGGCGGCTTCTCTGCCATCGGCCAGCGCACGAGTTCAGACGCTTTTGGGCTCAGGCGGAAGTGATACACTTGAGCTTGCGCAGGCTTCAAATCGTGAGCTCGCAATCAAAAAAGAAATTGCCGCGCTCGACCGGGAGATTGATGCCAAGAAAGCCGCCGCAGCATCCCGCCAAGCCGCCCTATCCAACTCCGCCGCGCAGCAAAAACTCAACGACCAACTTTTCGAGCGCGAGAGTGCCATCGCCCGCATTCAGGCCAGCCGCTTCCTCACCGAGGAGCAGAAGAAGGCCGCGATCCTCCCGCTTCTGAACGAGGAAAACCGTCTCCTCTCTGAACGCATCGCGCTCCTTCGTGAAGCCGCAGCCGCTACCGACGACGAAGCAGCTCGCCAAGGCTTCAACGCGGAGGCCTCCGCACTGAGTCGCCAGCAATCGGAGAACGCCGGGCAGATTGAGCAAAACTCTCCTCTTTCCGCCGGGCAGGGCGCGCAGGCGGGCGCGGTCGGATTTCTTAACGGTGTCGGCACAACCGCAGACCAAGCCGGGCAACTCGTCTCCGGTTCGCTCAACTCCGCTCTCGGCGAAACGAGCAACCTGCTTTTTAACGTCATCAATGGAGCAACTACATTCCGCGACGCATGGCAGGGGGCAATCGCGAGTGTAGGCCAAAACTTCCTTCGCATGATTACGGACATGATTGCGAAAATGTTTTATCGCGCCACCGTCGAGCGCGCACTGACCGCGTTTGGCGTCACTACCCACATCGCCGGGGAAAAAGCAAAGACCGCCGCCACCACAGGCGGCTTCCTTGCCCGTATCGCGACCAAGATTAAAGAAACCCTCGCCGACGTGTACGCGGGCGCAATCGGCGCATTCAAGGCGTTGTCCTCCATCCCCTACGTCGGCCCGTTTCTCGGTGCCGCCGCCATGGCCGCTGCGATAGCGGGCGGCGTCGCGCTCGTTAAAAAGATCGGCTTTGCCGAGGGCGGCTACACGGGAGACGGCGGAAAATATCAAGCCGCGGGCATCGTGCATCGTGGAGAATATGTCCTCCCGCAGGAAGTTGTCCGCCGCGAAGGGCTCGCCCGCATCGAAGCATTCCGCTACGGACGCAGCCTCCCCGGCTTCATGTCGGGCGGCATCGTTGGGCCAAGCCCCGCCAGCTCTTCCTCCTCTTCCTCTCAAGCACCCGCGCAAAACATCATCGTCAACTTTGGCGATAATGCAGTGCGCGAACACGTATTCAGCCACAGCGACTTCGACGCTCAAGTCGTCCGCGTGATGAAAGCCAACCGATACCGCTTCGGCTAAAAATTCCCATGTCCATCAACAGCTTTCCAATCAACACCACGCCGCTCGTAGGGGCAACAGTCGCAGCCCCGCCCGCAGGCTCTCGCCTCATGCTATGGGATGGTACGACCCCCAAAGATACACCGGCAACGTCCGTCATGGCCACCCCCTTCGACGCAAGGCTTTATGGCGTGCCCACGGATGGCGTGACCGATGCCTACACCACGATGGCCGCGCTCTTTGCCGCCGCCCCAGCGGGCGCGACGGTCAAGCTCCCTCGCGGCACCGTGCTGCTACGCACGCCGATCACCATTGCAGTCGATCACCTCACCATCGACGGCTCCGGCTGCACGCTCATCTCCGACGGTGCTAGCCAAGATCGGAAATTCACCATCTCAGGCCGCACGGGCATCAAATTCCGCGACCTTAAAATCAACGGCGGAAACTACACCACGCACACCCTCCCCACTGCATTTGACTCGTACTCGCCCCGCGAAACCCCCGGCACGATTCATTTTCACAACTCCACAAACTGCGACGTCGAGAACTGCCATTTCTCCGGCGTAAATTGGCCGATCACCGGGCTTGGTGCCAGTAACTACATAAACATCAGCTTATGCAGTTTTGAGGGCTACATGTCTGCGATTTACGGATATGTTGACCAAGTCACCTACGGCAACCCCGACCAGCCTTACCCGAAGTATTGCAACATCTCACACAACCGCTTTCTCGCTGGTAAGTATCCATGCTACACGCTCGCCCCATCGGGCGGCCCGCGCAACTTCACCGTGCAGGACATCAACTGCACCGGCGCGATTAAATTCCGCCTGCGCCTCGACGTGGATCACGACCAAGACGCAAACCACGTCATTCACGGCAACATCATCCACGACTCCGGCCAGATGGGCATCGAGCTCCAAGGCGGCTGCAATAATTGCAGCGTGGTCGGCAACCTCATCGAGAACGTCGTCTTCGGTGTGTCGCTCAGCTACACTGAGCGCACGACAATCGCGGGCTGCGTGATTAAAAATTTCCACTACGCGGGCGTAGAGATGGATGGCCTGCAAGGCGTCGATCAAACTGTGCGCAATGCCGACCCGCGCTCGAACGAGCAGAATGTCGTCACCGGCTGCACGTTTGACGGACGCGACATCTACGGACGCCCGGCGAACTACTACCACGGCAACGGCGTCGTGCTCACGGGCATGACAAAAAACGTGCTGATTTCCGCGTGCGAATTTAAGTGGCTCAAGGTCGGTCTCAGCATCCAGGACTACTCGCACCACATCAGCATCCGCAGCTGCAAAATCTACAGCAACGACGAGAGCAACTACGGCCCCGCCGCGACGGGCAACCCGGCCTGCACCACGCCGATCCTCATCCGTAATGCCGACAACATCGAGGTGAGCGACACGGAGCTCCTGCCGGTCGGAACAGGTTATCAGTCGATGGCCATCATCGACCTGTCGACGAAGGTGCGGTTTGCGAACTGCAAAGTCCGCACCAACTCAATCGGCTACTACATCCGAGGCTCCTCTCAAATCACCGTCGACGGCGGCGAAATAATCGCGGGCACCCCTGCCGGTTTCGAGCCTAGCTTCACCTCAATCGAAACCAGCAACGGCTCGGTTTCCGAGATCGTGTTTACGGGCGTGAAGTTCATCGGCGCGATGACCAACGGCGCAATCCTCTACTCGCCTGCCAACACGCTCTCCAACGTGCGCTTTGAGCGCTGCGACACCCGGCTTGCCTCATCGACTAACGCCTTTCTGCGCGCCGAGACGGCGGGCGCTGGCGTCATCACCGGCCTGCGCTGCATCGACAACCTCGGGCCGGATAACAGCCCGCTCAAAAATCTCTCCATCCCGGTCTTTAAGGACTCCGTGACGATCAACGACGGGCCGGAAAAACAGTTCATCATCGCGTCGACCAACACGCTCGTGAACCTCGAGAGCCCGGTCGGGCACGCGGGTAAACGCAAGGTCATCACCCTCGATACCGACAGCGCAACCGCGACAGTGCGACCAAAGGCAGGCACGACTATCAGAGGCTCCGGGGCCGACATCCTCCTCACCGAGCGCGACGTCGTCCTCGAACTCATCTCCGATGGCACGCAATGGCTCAGCTACTGGCGATCAAACACCGAGCGGATGCAGAAAATCAGCAGCGTATCAGCAACCGTGGACTTCGGCACCGTCACGGCCAACCAGCAGGCCTACGTCACGGTCACGATGGATTTAAAGCGCGGCAACGACAACCGGCCCAGCGTCGCTGTTGGCTGGAGTGGAAACCTGCCCGTCGGCGTCGTATTTAAGCAGGCCTACGTGTCGGCCTATGACACCGCACTCATCGTCATCCACAACACCACCGGCTCCGACGTCGTTGTGGGTTCAATCGGTGTTCGCGTGACCGCCTTCCAATACTGACGCGCCATGATCCTCACCACCTTCAACGGCGAATCGGTTTACCTCCTCCCGTACCGGCCAAACTGGGCGGACTCACCGCAAGCCCGCTTCTCGCTCGTTACAGACGTAACGAGGAGCCTGGGAGGGCGGGAGTCGCGGCGCGCCCACGGGCTCACCCTGCGCACGCGCTTAAACTTCTCCCTGCTCTTAAAAATGGAGGAGCAAGCAGCGTTTCGCGTGGCCCTCCAACGCCTCGAAGCCAAGCGCGTGCTCTGCCCATTCTGGCCCGCCGCTCACCTCTACGCCTCAGCCGGTGAACTCGTTTACACTGCCCCCGACGGCAGCTTCTACACCGCGCCCGGTGGCGAGGTATATGTGAGCGGCCTACAAAATGGCACGCCTCTTTCTTCGGGCATCTGGTTCACCTTTGAGCGCGATTACTCAGCATGGGAAGTCCACACGCTCGACGTCCCCGCAGGCTTCACGCCGAGCGCAACCGCGATCCGCGTGCCGCTCATGCTTGGCATCTTCGACGGAGAAATCGACCCGAAGCCAATCACCTCCACCCTGCTTGACTGCGACATCAAATTCCGCGAGACCGGCCCCGCCGCCTACGCGCTGCGCCCGACCGAGACCGCTCACGCAGACGGCCCAGCTATCGTCGGAGGTAGGACGCCAAAAGTCTTTCCGCTTCGCCCCAATTGGGCCAAGGGAGTCAAGGCCGGGCGTGTTGCCCGCGCCATCACACTTGAGGACATCGGCTATGGCCGCACGCCGCACACGATCTATTACCCGCAGGCAGGCGAGCGGCAGCTCTCTTTCGGCTTCCTGTTGACTAGCTGGGATCAGGTCGCCTCCGCCGTCTCGTTCTTCCATCAACGCCTCGGCAACGTCGAGAGCTTCTGGGTCGATGGGGCATCCGACGAGGTCACGCTGTCCGCGCCCACCTCCTCTGCGTCCGCCGTCGTGTCTGTGGCCAATGCGTCGCTCATCGGTGATAACCGCTTCATTTCATTCATCGCCCCCGGCTCTGTGTCAGTGCTGCGCAAGATTCTCTCGGTCGATGCCGGCGCAAACACGCTCACGCTTGACGCATCGCCCGGAGATCTCCCGGCGTCGTCTCGCGTCGTCTCACTTGTCCTCGCCCGCTTCTCCAAGCCTGAGCTTACGATTTCCTTCAAAACCGACCGCGTCGCGAACACTGAAATCGGATTCGGAGAAACACCCACCGAGTACGACACGCAACCCGCCGAGACCTACGCAACCACGCACGGCGCGCTGGCAACGCCCGCCTACCTCTTCCGCTTCATCCGCTACCACCCCGGCCTTACCATCATCAACCGCTACACCTCTTTCGAACGCAACATCGACGCCGCCGGTGAACTCTTCGAGGCAAAGAAAATCTCACATTCCGAAATCACCGAAGCCCTCGAAATCGAGCAGACGAAAATCAAAATCAAATCCGATGCTTTCGAGGGAAACCCGTTGATGCTCTTCATGCCAAACCGGCTCGAAGGCCCGCTCTGGGTTGAGGTTCTGCGCTGCACGCCGGACGCGAGCGGCTTGGCGGGCCTCCCCGAAACTCTGTTTGTCGGCAAGGTCAACCGCCCTCGCTACGAAGGCCCATCCGTCGAGTGCGAAGCCGTCCATCAGCTCATGGATTTAAACCAGATGATGCCGACGATGCTGATCCAGCCGACGTGCAACTATCGCCTCTACTCAAATCCATGCGGCATCCTCGAATCCGCGAACACCTACACCGGCTCAACCGCGAGCAGCGGCACGTCAATCGTCATCTCCAGCGGCACCTTTCCCGATCTTCCTGCGGGCTACTTCGCTTTCGGGCGCATCTGGTTTGGCTCCGGCGCAACCTACCAATCGCGGACGATCTTCAACTCAACCGCAGCCGTCGGCGGCGTGGTTACGCTCACGATTCAAGGCGTCTTCGCCCCGGCCATTGTCGGCACCGTCAACCTCTCCCCCGGCTGCGACGGTTCCGCCGATACCTGCAAAAACAGGTTCAACAATTTCAACCGCTTCGGCGGCTTCCCGTTCGTCCCGCCCGGTAACCCGTCACTCGTGCCGGTTAAAAAGTCAGACACCCCCGGAGGTAAAAAATGAAGACGCCAAGTTTTTTTCACGCAAACCCCTACGCGCAAATTGCACTTCAGCGCGAAGCCGAGTCATGGATGGGGACGCCCTTCCGCGAAAACTCCGCCGTCAAAGGCGCAGGCGGCGGAGTGTCGTGCCACAACCTCGTAGCAGAGCTTTATTTTGAGAGCGGATTTCTTGAGCGTTTCGAGGTGCCGAAAGGCTCTGCGCGCAGGCTCCGCAACGGCCCACACGAAGCCCTCGTTGGATACGTTGACGATTTCCTTGGTGAGCGGTTCGCGGTCGCAGACCCGGCAGGGGAGGAGGTTTACGTCGGCGACCTGATCGTCATGCGCGACGCCCGCGCCCTCTGTCATCTCGGCGTCTGCACTTCTCGCGGCTGGTTCACCCACGTCCTGCCGTCGCTCGGCGTTTACCGCTCGATGGTTGCCGACCCGACCTTTGACCGGCGCATCACCCACATTCGGAGGCCGAAGCCATGAAGGGCGCATCACAACTCCCCCCCGAAGACCCAACCCCTGCCGGGCTCGACGAAGAGAGCCAGGCTACCGCTCAAGAGGCGCAGCCTGCGCCGTACTTCGCAGGCTCGCGGCCTATCGCGGCGCGGTGGATTTCCCCGATCTTAAACCAATATTCCGAGGTCGCTCCCGAAGCGCGCCCCGGCAAAAAATAAAATGGGCTCATCATCAAAAGGAGGCGGCGGCGCAGGCTCAAAGTCCTACAACTATTTCGGCGACATCGCCGGGCTCGTTTGCGCGGGCGAGGTTGACGAACTGACCGGCATCGAAATCGACGACAAGCTCGTCTGGTCGGGCAGTCTGCTCAACTCGTCATCGCCCAACCCGGCATCGGTTACCATCGAAGGCCGTGGCACGCTGCGTTTTTATTGGGGGCGCGAAGACCAAACAACGCCCGACACAGTGCTCACCGCCGCAGGAAATAGCCTCGGGCAGCAACACCCCGCCTACACGGGAATTTCTTATTTCGTGCTTCAAAAATTCCTCTTTGGTCGCGAAAAAACGACCGCGCCCAACGTCCGCATTTACGTCAGCCGCAAGCCAAAACAGACCCTCATCGCGGGCTCTTCGACAAATTTAAACGACGGGCAGGCCAACCCCATTGCCGCGCTCGCCGAGCTCTACACCAATGAACGATTCGGGCGCGGATTGCCCGCATCGTATTTCGATTCAACTTCATGGCAGGCCACCGCCAACAAAGCCGCGACGAAGCCCGCGCTCACCTACGTTTCCCCCTATCTCAATTCCCGCGTCGACGGCAAGGCCGTGTCAGGAAACATGCTCAGTCTTTTCGACGGCTGGCACCGAATCAAAGAAGGCTCCGCGCTTTCAGAGCTCGGCTACTTCACGCCGCCCGATGAAATCAATCAATCATCTCTGCCAATCATCGACAGCGACGCGCTCACTGCCCCTCCGTCATTCGACGTTGAGACATGGGACGACGTAAAGACGCGTTACAACATCACATATGAAGATCGGGCGCACAACTACAAGGAGCGCAGCCTAAAGCACGAAGACCCGCGTTCCCGCTTTGCGCTCGGCGAGAATCGCCCGGAGAGTATCCAACGCCCCGACATCACCCGCGCCGATCAGGCCGCAGGCTACGTGCAGGAAATGGCCCGCAGATTCTCAACTCCCGGCATGAGCGCGACCCTGAGCGTCCGCGCTGAGCGTCTGCTTGGCATCCGCCCAGGCCAACACATCCGAATTGACATCGACCCTCAGCCGGGCGGCTACCAACTCCAGCAGGTTTGTCGCGTGCTCAAGATCACGCGCCCGCAAAAAGGCGTGGCGCAGCTCACGATTGAGAGCGAGCGCACGCTTGAGCCCGTGCCCTTCACGGCGGCGCCGACACCAATCGCCCCGACGCCGCCCCCGGCAGTGCCTCAAATCAATTACGTCCGCTTTTACGAGGCGCCTACCGGCATGGCGGACGGGCAGGGCTACCGCGTCGGCATCTTGGCCAGCCGCCCCGGCCCTCTCGTGACCGGCTATGCGACCTATTACGACGACATCCCCGGCGGCGACTTCCCGCGCATCGGCGGCTCTCGCATCTTCGGCCTGCGTGCCCGCCTCACCTCCGCCGTGGCATCGGCTGCGACCGGCCCGTTTGCGGTTGAAATTCTCGACGCCTACAACCGCGAAATCATCGCGGAGAACCCAGGAGAAACCGCCGCCCGCGACGACACGCTTTTGATGATCGTGCTCAAGATTGCAGGCAGCGGACAAATCCAAGCGGACGGCGCAAACAAGGCATGGATCGAGGTCTTCTCGGTCGACAACCTCGTCAGCACCGGAACGAACCTACTCGACGTGACTGCGCTGCGCTCCCGCCAAGGCACGCCCGCCCGCGACTTCGCGCTGCACGACGAGGTTTGGTTCGTGCCGCGCTCCGAGCTCACCATTGTCGAGCACGCCGATTTCCCCGGCCACGCGGCGGCCACGAGCAACGCCTATTTCAAGCTACAGCCCTTCACTATCGACGACGAGCGGCCGCTTGAAGACTGCGCCGTGCGCACCTTCAACTTTGCCCTCAACCGCGACCTCCCCGGCGGCGACGGCGTCACCACCACAATCGAATGGCGCTACAAGCGGACTCCCTTCGTACCTGCCACGCCAACCGGCAACACCCCGGCCGGATGGAGCACGAGTGACCCCGGAGGCTCTGATGCGCTCTGGGCATCATTTGCCCACCGCGAAATCTCAACGGGCAACGTGCTTGGCGTGTGGTCGATCCCGACGCGCCGGAGCGGAAACACGATCCGCTTCGACACCGCTCTCCCAAACACCGACCTCTCGGAAAACGACGCCTTTATCGACATCGGCGACAATAACAAGATTTACCGATACAACGGCTCGGCATGGGTGGCGTCGTTCTCCCCCTTCATCAAAACCGACGGAGCAGGCCGCGTTGAAGGCCTTCAAAAAGCCGACGGCACCGATGGATATTGGGTCATGGTCGCGAACGCTTTCCAAATCTGGAATGGCACAAGCTCCGAAGCTCCGTTCGAGGTTGTAGGTGGGTTCACCTACATAAAAAGCGCCATCATCCAAAACGCAGCGATTGGGACGCTGAAAATCGCAGGAAACGCCGTAACCGTGCCCGCGTCAGTAACCGCGTTCAGTGCGCTCACAGGCCCGGCCACCGGGCTTTCAATTTTGTTTGCGAACTACTACGCCCCCGAGGCGATGGAGATGGTTGTTATGTTTAGCGCGCTGCAAGGCTACACGGGCGCATCAACCTACAGCTTCACCCTAAAAATCGACGGGGCCACTGCGACTTATCGCGCCGGGACAAATATGAACGACACCCCTAATTTTGTTTACTCTGCCAGCCTCGCGCAGGGTTGGCACACATTTGAGGTTTTGTGGGATGCGCAAAATTCCAACCTAGGCATGAGTGATCGCACCCTCGTGCTATTCGGAGCGATGCGATAATTTATGATTAAGTACACCATCTATAACACTGCCACGGGCGAGATCGTCGAGTCAGGCAGCACGCATCAACTAAATGTAAGCAATCTGGCGCGCGAAGGATGCACGGTCTTTTTGGGCCAACGGCTCGGGCGGGATTACCATTTCGTCGACGGTGTGCCCGTGCAGCGCGCCATGACCATCGTGAACGGACAGCTCGTGCCGGTCGCCCCGCCCCCGGCTTAACATTATTTAACACCCTAGCGATGGAGCGCGGCTAAATCGGCCGCATGATTTCGCGCAAAGACATGCCATTTTTTGCGCAAAAAGCATTCCACGGCGACACGATCCCGCTCAGCTTGCCGAAAGTTGTGGGCTTCGACGGCATCACCGTCGCCGACCTCACAGGCTGGGTTATCGTCTTCACCGTTAAGGAGAGCCCAATCGACGCCGACCCCGGCGTTATCCAGAAAACTTCTACATCTGGCGACATAACGATCACGGGCGGACGTGCGACATGGGAAATTTCAGCGAACGAATGCCGGACGCTATTCGAGCCGGGCCGCGTGTATATCTACGACGTAGAGGCGACTGACACGATTGGCCGCGTGCTCACCGCCATGGTCGGCGAGATCACAATCTTGAGGGACATAACCCAGACAATCCAAGCCCCCCTTAACCTCTTTGATTCCTTAACCGGCAACTTCGACGACCTCGTCGGCACCTTCGACCAACTCTAACCATGCCAGCTTCACTGACCACAAATTCAACCGCAGCCGTAGTCCGTGCGCAAATCAACACGGCGATCACGACGCTCAACAACGACATCGCAACCAAGGCCGACGCCTCAACGACAACCGCCGCCCTCGCAGGCAAAGCCGCGACGACGCACACGCACGCCACCTCCGACGTGACCGGCCTAGATGCCGCGCTCGCCGGAAAATCCGCAACCTCGCACACGCACGCCGAGCTGCACACGCACGCGAACAAATCCACCATCGACAAGATCACGGAGGCGGCTGGCCTTCCGTTGTGGAACGGTGCGGCATGGCCGGGCGGTGGCGGCGGCGGAGCCGACGGAGCCGACGGTGAAGACGGCTGGAGCCCAGTGCTCGCTGTTGTCACGGACGGAGCCCGTCGCGTGCATCAGATTGTTGATTGGGTCGGCGGCACCGGCACCAAGCCCAGCGTCGTCAATCAATTCATCGGCGCGAGCGGCATCGTTTCGAGTGCGGCGGCTGCGGTTGATATTCGCGGCGCGACGGGCGCAACAGGCGCGACAGGCCCACAAGGGCCAGCCGGAGCCGACGGCGGCGGTGGCGGTTCTGGCGACGTCGTAGGCCCAGCCTCTTCGACCGATAACGCAATCCCTCGTTACGACAGCACGACCGGCAAGCTCTTACAGGGCTCAACGGTGGCGATTGACGACGCAGGCGCGTTCATAATTCCTGAAATCACGGCCCCGGCGACGC
>JACCDR011979572.1_pt1 | contig 20891 bp, 17 predicted proteins | sample 7446431 | NCBI WGS metagenome assembly JACCDR01 (sample SAMN15323443, study PRJNA562643) | freshwater metagenome | isolation source: river surface water | place: USA:Blue River Watershed | collected 2017-08-17 | reverse complement strand
GATTGCGAATTGTTAAAGAGCATGCTTCAGACTTCGAAGCGGGACGTGCATATTACACTTCCCAGATTTTAAGTCAAGCAGCAAATTAAACGTCATTTCATTTAATTTGCTGCTTAACCTTGATAACCGCACTTGGCATTATCAGTTTCGCAAACTTCATTAAGTTACTTATTTAAGTCACTCAACACTAGCTTGCTGCGAGGCGGCTATTTTAGTCAGTTTCATTTCGTTGTCAAGCGTCTTTTTATCAACTTTCTTTTCAACGCGTCAAACCTGACTTACCACACTCACACACCTTTGCTTCGCTTTACTTGCCGCTTTCAACTTACTGCATCCAGCTCACTGCGCTAGCACCGCGTCGGTATGGGGCGCATTATAGGCTGATTTTTCAAAGGCGCAAGCACTATTGCAAAGAAAACTTGTAAAAATGAGCCGTTCGCTGCATTTATGACCGAAACCTTCATTTTATGCTGTTTTATTCAACGATTATTCCTTTTTGACGTTGGCATAACGTCGTCATGAGGATCTCCAAGCCACATTTTGTTTTAGCAGGTCATACCTGTTTTGTTCGTTGTCATCATAGCGTCATCAAGTATAGCTAGCCTGTTGTTAATTCAGTTATCAATTTATTAACCCAATCGGTACAACATTATGCCTTTGCTCAATCGACGTGATTTTATCAAGATCTCTAGCGTGCTTGCGGGCACTGCGTGGCTGACAACGCTGACAGGTTGTGAAGATGTCACGCTAGAACGCCCACTCAATCAAACAACTATCCAGTTTAATCATGGTGTCGCCAGTGGCGATCCACAACATGACCGTTTGATCGTGTGGACTCGAGTCACCCCAGCAAGCCCAGTGACTAAAGTTTACTTGCTGTTAGAAGTCGCATTGGATGCTAGCTTTAGTGAACAAGTGCGACGGTTCGCCGTCACCGCCGAGGCTACAGCAGATTATTGTTGTAAGGTCGATGTCACCGGTTTAGTGGCCGGCCAGCGCTATTTTTATCGCTTTGCCGACAGTAAAGTACAATCACCAACCGGCCAAGGTAAAACATTAGCGACGGGCGATTTGACTCAGCTGAGCTTAGCTGTGGTAAGTTGTAGTAACTACCCCGCCGGTTATTTCCATGTTTATGATGCGATTGCCAAGCACAGCGGTTTGGATGCGGTCTTGCATCTGGGGGATTATATATATGAATATGCCGCTGATGGGTACGCTAGCGAAAATGCCAAAGCCTTAGGCCGCACACTGGCCAGCAATAACGACAAAGAATTGTTAACCCTCGATGATTATCGTCGCCGCTATGCGTTATACCGGCAAGATAAAGCGCTGCAAGCTGCACATCAAGCGCATAGCTTTATTGCCGTATGGGATGATCATGAACTGGCGAATGACAGTTATATTGATGGTGCCGAAAACCACCAAGCCAACGAAGGTGAGTTTAGCAAGCGCAAAGCCGCCGCAATCCAAGCTTATCTCGAGTGGATGCCCATTCGCCCCTTGCTGATGGATGGTAAACCTTTATACCGTCATTTCCACTTCGGCAACTTAGTCAGCTTATATATGCTCGATACTCGATTGCAGGCGCGAAGCAAACCGCTTGAATACAGTGATTATATGACCGGCAATGGATTTGCCGCGCAAAACTTTATGCAAGCATTGCGCGATCCGAACCAACAATTGATTGGCATGACGCAATTGCAATGGCTACAAAGTGAAATGCTGGTGTCCAATGCAAAATGGCAAGTGCTAGGCCAACAAATTCTGATGGCACGTATGCAGCTGCCGGCTGAATTGGTTTCGTCGCTGGCAGCCCCAAGTGCTAATTTGTTTAAACAGCTCGCCGAGCTTGGTCAACTTAAGCAAAAACCTACTGCTGAGCTTACGCCACAGCAACAACAGCGTTTGGCACAAGTCCTACCGTATAATCTGGATGCATGGGATGGCTATCCATTAGAACGCGAGCGACTCTATGCCATGGTTCGTAGTCAAAAGAAAAACATCGTGGTGTTAGCCGGAGATACCCACAACGCGTGGAGCTCAACCTTAAAAGATGCCGCAGGCCAAACCGTTGGTGTCGAGCTTGCAACCGCCTCGGTCAGCTCGCCAGGCTTAGAAAAATATCTGGGATTAACAACCCCACAAGCGGCGCAATTGGCAGGATTATTACCGGTGCTGATTGATGAGCTCGATTACTGTAATTTACATCAGCGCGGCTTTTTAGTGCTGACATTCACCCCGAGCCACTGTTTAGCGGATTGGCAGTTTGTAGATAACATCAACCAACCCAGTTATACCTTGAGCAGCGGGCATCAGCGCTTGGTCAAGGCCTAACCCGCAGATTGCTGCCCGCTTTTCATGACGCTTCGGCATCATGAGCGGGACACCAGACGATACCCCACGCCAGCCTCCGTTTTTAACCACTGCGGACTGGCGGGGTTGTGTTCCAATTTTGCCCGTAGCTGCGCAATATGAACCCGAATAATTTCAGGTCGTTCAAGGTACGTTGGCCCCCAAACATGCTGTAAAATTTGATTGTGTGTCACGGTTTTGTCGTGTTGTAAAAACAGAAAATGCAGAATTTCAAACTCGGTTTTGGTCAGGTGAACTTCATCCACGCCGCGGGTGACAATTCGGGCAATCGGATCCAGCCGCACATCACTCGTTTGTAAATGATGTGCCATCTGCTGTTGTCGCTTCAAATTGACACGAATTCTGGCGAGTAACTCTCCGGCACTAAATGGTTTAGTCACATAGTCATCCGCCCCCAGATCGAGTGCTGCGATCTTATCTTGCTCACGACCTCGTGCCGAAATCACAATCATCGGCAACGGTTTTTCGGCTATCCGCTGCTGCACATGGGCAATTAACGCTGTCCCATCACCATCAGGCAGCCCCAAATCGAGTAAAACCAAATCGACCGTTGCCTGTTTTAAAACCAGCTCAGCCTCCGCACAGGAGCTGGCAATACTGACGTCATATTGTTGACTCACTAATAAGGTATGCAAAAAACTTTGCATGCTTTGGTCATCTTCAACCACCACTATATGTGTCATGCGAACTCCGGCCAGATTAAGGTGGCGATAAAAAACGGCTGATCCCTATCGATACTTGGTTGTAAGCGAAAATCGCCATGATGAAGTTTGGCAACCGCCACGCAAATTTGACTACCCAGCCCATAACCACTGTCCGCGCGCGGTCGAGTTTGTCGCGGCACGCTATTACTAACGCACAATGAAAAGTAGCCTGATTGCCGCATGATCTTTAGGCTAAATGGAGCGGCACCATGTTTAACGGCGTTTTCCAGCATATTGGCTAATGCAATTTCTAATAACGCCGGCTCACCATAAATAACATCACAACTTTCAATATGCAGTTGCTGCTCCAACTGCTCAATGCTATTTGGCTCATGCCCTAATAGCGCCACATGATGACCGGTCGCGCCCATACGAGCCAACGCTGCCGCGACAAAATCCGTGCAATCAATCGGTTGGATCTGTAAATCTGCCGAATGCAACTGGGTTTTGCTTAGCTCCAACACCTTGTCAAAATGGCGATTGAGCAACTGACTTTGTTTAAATATATTCGCTGCTTGTTGTTGACGTTGTTGTGATGTCAACGCCACCTCGTCGTCCGCCAACATGCTCGATGCGCCCATGATGGTGGCCAGTGGTGTGCGCAAATCATGCGATAACGAGCGTAAAAGCATGGTGCGTTGTTGCTCAATATCGCGTTGCACTCGTTCTTGCTGCGCTTGTTGTCGCAGCGCTAGGTTATCAAGATGCTGATTTAACAGCGAATGCGCAGTATCGATTAATGCTTGATATTTTTGGTACACCACCAAATCCACCAGCATATAACCGATGGTTTGGCTTTGCGCAGGTGCCATAGCGTTTAAGCCATCGGACGGTAATCGCGACAGCACGCGACGCCGCTGTATGTGCTCGACCCGCACCATCGGCAGGGTTAAAGGCAGGCAGTGCTGCGACGGCGTCACCGCTGGCAGCTGTTGACTTAATACAATCTCGACGGCGGAGCGTGTTCGACGTCGTAACGTTCGCATGGTATAGCGACACATGTCGGCGTCATCAACCGCTTCACTTAACCCCTTGGCCAGCTGAAACATGCCGCGCAGCTGCAATGTCATGAAGCGACTGTGTTGTAACTGTTGCCGCAAACGGCCAGATAAGTAACTAATGAACAGCCCCAGACCTAGCATCACCATAAAGCTGATCAGGTTGCTACTATCATGCACATCCAAGGTATAAAACGGCGGTACAAAATACCAATTCAATAGCAGCACACTATGCACAGTACATACGCTTGACCAGCGTTTGCCAAATCGTTGCGCCGTCCAGGTGATCCACAGCAGCTGCAGCATCGCCACATCTGTAATACTAATGACTGCTCGCAGCGGCAAAAGCGCGACACAAATCACAATAGGCACCACGAGGCTACTGGCGAATGCTTGCCACCACGCACGATTCAATGTCATCTCAATAACGCCAATATGACGGCGTGAACAAAATTAGTAAGGTCAAAATCTCTAATCGTCCTAATAACATACCTAAACTCAGCCACCATTTGGCGCCATCGGGCAAACTGGCAAAATTACCGGCTGGGCCAATCACACTGCCAAGACCTGGCCCCACATTGGCTACCGCTGTTGCAGCACCGGTCAGCGCTGTTACCAAATCTAAATTGTAAAACGATAGCGCCATGGCAATAAATGCGATAGTGGCAAAATAGATAAAACAAAAAGCCAATACGTTGCCGAGCAAACCATCATCAATAGTGCGGCCGCCATAACGCTGCACCCATACCGACTTGGGATGAATAAGTAGATGAAATTGTTTAATAAGCAGCATCGCCGCCAGTTGCAAACGAAATATTTTCAGACCGCCCGAGGTTGAACCAGAACAGGCTCCGGCAAAGGTCAGATAGAAAAACGTCATGATGGCCAAATTCCCCCATAAGGTATAGTCCTCAGAGGCATAACCACAGGTGGTAATAATAGAGACCACGTTAAACAGGCTATGTGTCAGGGCATCAAACCAAGGCCGCTGTTGCGCTACTTGATAAAAAGTGAGTAATAAACTGCAGGCAACCACAATCGTTAAAAAGGCACGGATTTGCGGATCTCGCCACAAGCTGGCCGCATCACCTTTCGCCAGACTAATAAATCGAACAAAAGGCAACGCCGCCAACACCATAAAAAAACTCGCCAACCAATAAATGTGTGGTTTGTCCTTATAAACACCAAAAGAGGCATCATAGTTGGCGAAACCGCCGGTGGCGACCGTACTCATGCCATGCGTAATGGCATCAAAGCCTGACATTCCAGCAAGGGCGTAGCTGCCCATCGTCATCACACTTAGAAATAAATACACCAGACCTATCGCGGCCGACATGTGACTGCTGCGCGGTAGTATTTTTTCGGACGTGTCCGAATTTTCGGTTTTAAAAAGCCGCATCCCGCCAATTTTCAGTGCAGGCAAAATGGCGATCGCCATCACAATAATACCAATACCACCGATCCAATTTAATAAGCAGCGCCAATACAACACTGCCTTGGGCATATGATCAAGCCCGGCAAATACGGTGGAACCCGTGGTCGTGATGGCGGATACGGTTTCAAACCATGCATCGGTGAAACTGCAATTGGGGATGATGAGCCACAGCGGCAACGCGCTAAAAACGCACGTCAGTAACCAGCTGAGCGTTGTCAGTAAAAATAGTGCCCGACTTTTCATCGCCGTGGCACCACGCCCCAGATAAATCAGGCCGTAGCCTACCAGTAACGTGATGCAAGCACTCCAGAGGAATTGCCAAAAACTAGTTTCATCATACGCGATGGCAACGGCCACGGCGGATAGTTGCACCCCCGCCAGCATCACCAACAAAATACCCAGTACCCGTCCAATGAAGGGATAACTATTGACTGCAGTGCTCGACATCCCCAACCTCAAAACAACACAAAACCGCACCGTCAGGCGCCTGAACTGGTCACGGCAGATGGATGCTATTTTAAAAAGGTCAGGTGATGGGCGTTATAAAGATTCTATAAAGATTTGGGCCAGTACCATGCTAAGGACCATGCTAAGGATCATGTTTGCGACAATGCGTCGCCGAGCTGATTTGTAAGATGCCCTACAAAATAATAGTTAGTAGTCCGCGCGGCCCCTTTGGCAATGGTGATGCAGCCAGCTATGATGGCGTTTTCCATCCCCTTGATGCTTGAGAGATGTTATGAAGTCACCCTTTGTATCGCCCCCCAAAGATGCAACCACAGCTATTATATTTGACACAGAACATACCGAAGCATTTGGCGAGCTTATCAAACAGCACATCAGCACCTTTAACGCACAGCACTGGGATGCCTCAGGCCGCCAACGGCTGGGACTTAAACAATTGGATGCCGATGGTCAGCTCTGTGCCGGTCTTGCCGGACGTAGTTTTGGCTTGTGGTGCCAAATAGAAAATTTTTGGGTACGGGAAGATTATCGCGGCCAAGGACTGGGTGCTCGAATGCTGGCCGCGGCCGAAGCGATCGCCTGGCAGCGCGGCTGTCAGTATATTTTGCTGGATACGTTAAATTTTCAAGCGCCTGAATTTTATAAAAAACAAGGCTATGTGGTGGTGTGGCAACAACAACACTATCCGCATGGTGATGGCTGCAAATATTTTTTGGTTAAAACCAAGCCGGAGTAAGGCTGCGGTTTACAGCTGCATAGCTGTATTAATGCGGCGAGCTAACGCGTTTGATGAAACGTCAGATCCTTGCTTTGAGCAAGCGGTGTTGTACAAGCGGCGTTGTACAAGCGGCGATTAGCGGGCTAATCGTGCACATTTAGCGCGTCCAACACCGTCCGCTCGGCGCAAACACAACATCACAAGATGCGCAGTATCAGTCGTGCGTCTGCGCTCGCTGTAACCGATCATGCACCGCCAGCCAACTCGATCCCGTCGGGGGCATTTCCACATAAATCGCCTTCAGGCCCAACTGGTCAAGAGCAAATAAACTGCGATAAAGCTGCTGCCCAAAACCTGCTGCATCATCAGGTAAACGCAGCCGATGTAACCTTTGCACTGGCGCTGCGACATCCGTTGCATTTGCAGTTATGTCTGACGCCGGCGCTTGAGCCGTAACGGCGCTATTTATTACAGGGCTATTTATTACAGCACTATTTATTACAGCACTATTTCTTACAGCGCTATCTATCAAAGCGGTATGTATCAGAGCGCTGTGATAGATCACCGCGATATCATCCGGCATCGTCGACAGCTTGGCCAAAATCTCGGATGTTGGTTTGAGGTAGAGCGGCGTCCCTGGCTGGTAGTGGGCTTTCACATTCCCAGGCACCCGGACATCATGCTGGCTGGGTTGAAGTACGCGGATCCCCAACACAAACGCGATATCATCGGCGGTGATCGGGCCAGCTCGTAAAATTTTGGGTACCTCGCCCGTGACATCAATAATGGTCGACTCTAAACCATGCTGACAATCCCCCCCATCGACAACGGCAGCAATTCGACCGGCCAGACCGGCCATCACTTGCTGAGCACTGGTTGGGCTCAGTTTTTTATAACGATTGGCAGAAGGCGCCGCCACCGCTAAGTTGCCTTGTGTTAATAATGACAGCAACACCGGATGTGCTGGCACGCGCAGCCCTATGGTATCGAGTTGCCCTGTGACAACATCCAACACGGCTGGCGCTTTTTTTAATAGCAAGGTCATCGGGCCAGGCCAAAAAGCGTCGGCCAACCGCCAGGCTACCTCGGGAATATCCTGAGCCCATAGCCTCATTTGCTGAGCATCGGCCACATGCACAATCAGTGGATGATTACTTGGCCGGCCTTTGGCGGCAAAAATGGCTTCCACGGCTTGCGCATTGCTCGCGTCGGCGGCTAACCCGTACACGGTTTCGGTTGGAACGGCCACCAACTGTCCAGCCTGCAATAACTGCAATGCCTGCTGCATATCCGGTACGTGGCTAGGCTGTAAAAGGACAGTATGCATCATCAAATCCTGTGTCAAAAAAGGCGGCGGATCATACCTCAAGCCTACACGAACACCAAGACCCTCGCTATGCTCCGACATATTTTGCCACTAAGGCAGCCGTAAAACTAAAGGCCGCCGTAAAACTAAGGGCCGCCGTAAAATTAAGGGCCGCCGCAAAACACCGGCTACTTTGCACATTGTGCATTGGAAGCATATTTACGCTCTCGGTATAAAAAGGATGGCAACATCACCTGCGCCAGCGCTTTTTCATATTGCGCCTGTGTCGCGGCTTCTGGTAACAGCTCCAGGTGGCGCTTGGAACGCTCGGCATGGGCGTTAAAACTAGCGCGTTTTGCCTCACCGTTTGGCAGTAAAATCGTCAGGCCCTGCTCTTCCATCAAAGCAAAATAATTATCAAATTGCACCAAGGCTCGGCCAGGGCTCTGACTATCCGCCACAAAATCTCGCCCGATCATAGGGTGACAACTGGAGATCCCCATCAATGACAGTAACGTCGGCGCTAAGTCAATCTGACTGGCCAGATTTGGCTGCGTCACCACAGGCACATTGCCTCCAATGATTAAAGCTGGGATCTGGAATTTTTCGAGCGGGATCAAGTTATTGCCATACACTCGATTGTCATGGTCCGCCACGATTAAAAACAATGTATCTTGCCAATACGCACTTTGTTTGGCTTTTTTGAAAAACTCCCCCATCGCCCAATCGGCGTATTTCACTGCATTATTTACCGAGGCCTTTGGCGTCTCATGCAAATCGATGCGGCCATCTGGAAACTCAAAAGGCTCATGATTACTGGAGGTAAAAATCAAGCTAAAAAATGGCCGTTGCTGCTGATGTAACTGCAGCAATTGCTGATGTGCCGTGGCGAATAGGTCTTCATCACTCGCGCCCCAACTCCCGACAAACGCGGGAGCTTTGATCTGGTGAATATCGACCACCTGCGAAAAACCATTCCCAGTAAAAAAACTGCGCATATTGTCAAAATGAGCTTCGCCACCGTAGATAAATTGCGTGTGATACCCCTGCTGCGCCAATATAGAAGCAAGCGTGGTAAAGTTTTGCTGACTGTTGGATAATTTGACGACACTTTGTGCCGGTGTAGGCGCAAAACCAGCAACAACCGCCTCAATACCACGCACCGACCGCGTACCTGTGGCATACATTTGTTCGAACCATATACCTTGTGTCGCCAACTGATCCAGTTCAGGTGTGACACCAACTCCACCCAATTTGCCAACAAAAGTGGCGCCCATACTCTCTTGCAGTACAATCACCAAATTGCGAGGTCGCTTCGATGTGCCAAGCGGATAGAGCTGCGACGATACGGCGGAAGGAGCTGACGCCTGAGCTGTTGATGCAGGTAACGTTGGCTCAGGTAATGTTTGCTGATGCAAGGTCGGAAAATCAGCGTGATTAAATTGATAGTGCGACAACCAAGGCCAATCCAGTGCAAGTTTTAACATGCGCTCGTTTGGCAACTGGCCGTACATTTGGGTGGAACGCGCCTCATGCCGCATGCTGTACGCGGCATAAAATACCGAATACGGCGAATTAATGATTAACGAGTTCACCAGTGCATCGCCTGTGATGGCAAACATGGCAGGGTTGGCTGGACGATGATTAGTCGTTGAACGAATACAGGCAAAAACCAACAGCACCACCAGCAGCCAGCTTAACCACATCGACCACCACGGAAATTTTTGCTTTGGATGGTCGGTATCGGCCTGCTGTTTAGACGACGCTAGCGTGTTCGATGCACTGTTCAATTTTGCACTGTTTAAAAGTGCGGTGTCAGATGCTGGCTGTAACACGCTGGCATGTGTTAACCAGCGCCGAGCCGCCCAAAGCAGCAGTGCGGTAGCCGTGATGCCCCCCAGCAAAGGGATCCGAAATCCTTGCCATAAGGTGCTAAATACTTCTTTGGGGTATTTTAAATATTCAATATAAAGACGGTTGGGCCTGACATCATACTGTGCAATAAATGAGGCAGAGGATAACTCAATAAAAATCGTCAGGGTCAGCGCCAACAAACACCAATAATAACTAAAGCGATACCAAACCTGCTGACGTTGCCGCTGTACCATGGCATTGCTCGCGAGAGCTTGCCAACCAAGCCACACCGGCGCCAACAAGAGCGGCAGTGCTAACCAGAGCCCCAGCAAAATCAGATCCGACCGCAGCCCTTGCAATAAAAACCACCTTACATCACCTGCGGCGGTGACACGAGGCCACTGCCACGCCATTAAACAGATTCGGCTAAACGACAATAACACTATGCCAAACAAGGCAAAACGCAAAAATATGGAATACGGCAAAAAGGAGCGAGCCACAACGTGCATATCATAAACCCTGTCTTCTGGTATGTCTTATGAGGTGTTTGTTGTTTGTCTATGTTGCTGCAAAAAACACACGCTGACTGGCGAGCATTGAATCAGCTCTAGGTACGCAGTGTGGCTTGGCAGCATCTGTGACAATAACATGACAAAAAAGTGACTTTAGCAGAAATTTCTTAAGAGAGTCTTAAGACAAATTTAAAAATCTGTCAGCGCCTCACATCGGCGGCACAAGCAAATGATAATTCACAAAAAGGATAAAAATTCACAATAAATATACAAAACACAGCAATATGACTGGCATTTTTTCGAAAGCCACCTACGCTATCTAACGCGGGTGAGTGGTTTATTAGCGAGTGCTAAATGCAAGGGGTAGTCGATTGATATTACTGTGGATATCGTCTGTACCTCGCTGTGTTGCCAAGCCTTTGGTACAGGCCTTTAGGCTGTAGACTTTTGGTTACGGGATTATAGTTGCGGGTTTATAGTTATGTACTTTTGCGACCAGCGGAATGCGGCTGCGCTGTACTGACAACGATGACATGTCGATAGCATGCGGTGATTAAACATTTGCAAATAAGCGGCGTGCTAACCCTATGCAGCTTGGTATGAATGTGTGCTGCAACGAATGCGCATCGAACGAGAGCGTTTACTTACAACCTTGTTGCGCAGCTCGAGCGCAGAGCAACCTAAGCCCGTGGGCACGAATCGCGCTGCAGGCGGCCACCTCGCCTCACCAAAAGATGTACCTAACACCATGGTACCGATGATTTTTTAGCTTTGTTTGTTAATGAAAAGGACGACATTATGCCAAGAGCTTTTCCCGTTATTTATCGCCTCTGTCTATTCAGCCTTCTGGGGGTGTTCAGCGGCTGCGACCCAAGTTCAACAACCACAAGTACGCCCAGCACTGTCGCAAGCATGGGAGCGCAAGAGGTTGAGATTCGTTACAGCGCCTATGGCATCCCCCATATCCGCGCCAGCAACTACCGAAGTTTAGGTTTTGGCGTGGGGGTGGTCCATGCTGAACATAACATTTGTACCCTGGCGGAACAGCTAGTAAAACTTCGTGGCGAAAAAGCCCGCTATTTAGGCGCAGGTCGGCAGCAGGCGAATATTTTATCCGACATTGCTTACAAAGCCTTAGATTACCCTGCCGCCGCCCGCACCGTTTGGCCAACATTAGCACCGGACGTGCAAGCTTTATTACAAGGCTATGTGCAGGCATTTAACCTGCAATTTAGCGCCAAGTTGCGGCAACAAAACATGCCCAGTCCCTGCGCCAATGTGGCGTGGATCCAAGCGCCGTGGTTGACGCAGCTGACCGGCGAAGATCTCCTGGCCTATCATCTCGATCTGGCGGGCTTGGCCAGTGCTCGAAACTTTCATGCCGCCATCGCTGTCGCAGCCCCACCCAATACTCAAGCGGCTGCGCCTTTAGCCCACAAAACCGCGAGTCAAACCAGCACAGACAAGCTGCTGCCTGCAAACGATCACGCCTCCGGCCAACACCACGCCAACCCGATCTCTGCCGCGGATCCCCAGACGCTAGCCAATGATGCACTCTACCATCAGCTACGAATCGAAGGCATTGGCAGCAATGGCTGGGCGCTGGGTAAGGATAAAACCGATTTAGCGCAAAGCGCCTTACTCGCCAATCCACACTTTCCGTGGGATGGTGAGCTGCGCTTTTTTATGCAGCATTTAACCATCGATGGTGAATTGGATGTGGCGGGCGCAACCATGATCGGCATGCCGGCTGTGCTCATTGGCTTTAATCAGCAGCTGGCCTGGACACATACGGTATCGCAAGCAAAACGTTTTACCTTGTACCAGTTGCAACTGGATCCCACCAATCCGCTGCGTTACAAGTACGGCGACAGTTATCGTGAACTTAGCGCTAAAACGATCCGCATTGAGGTGCTGCAAGCCAATGGTGAGCGAGTGCCCGTGGAGCGCACCCTGTATTTCAGTCATTACGGCCCGATGCTAAACTTGGCCAGTTTGTCACCCAGCCTCGGCTGGACCTCACAAAGCGCGGTGACCTTTCGCGACGCCAATGCGCTGAATGGCCGCTTGACTGGGCATTGGTTGGCACTTGGCAAAGCAAAAAATGTCGAACAAGCGCTCGATAGCTTTGTGCAGCAACAAGGGATCCCATGGGTCAATACCCTAGCGGTGGATGCCCAAGGCAACGCGGCCTATATAGACGGCAGTCAAGTGCCATTGCTATCCGAAGCCGCCGAGCGTTACTGGGCGCAAGCCAGTCAGAGCCCGCAATTGGCGGCGATTTGGCAAGATGGTGCTGGCAGTGTGTTATTGCCCGGAAGTGATCCTCGTTTTGAATGGCAAGTCGATGCACGCAGCAAACACGCCGGTACTGTGCCCGCGGCGTTGGCACCCAAGCTGATTCGCTCGGATTATCTCTTTAATGCCAATAGCAGTCACTGGCTGAGTAATCTAACGGCGCCGCTGGAAGGTTTTAGCCTGATGTATGGCCCAGAGCGCACCGAGCGCAGCCCTCGTACCCGCTATAACGCCCAACTGATCACCAATACCGGTAGCGAAAAATTAGCCGGCAGCGACGGTAAATTTACCTTTGCCGAACTCAAAAATGTATTTAGCAACAACGGCAGTATTTTTGGACTACATGAGCGCCAAAGCCTAGTGCGCTATTGCCAGCAAACGCCGAAGGTGCAGCTTGCTGGGCGCGAGGTTGATCTCAGTGGCGCTTGTACCGTGTTGGCTGGGTGGGATGGCCGTTATTTAGCCAGCAGCCAAGGCGCCATTTTGATGCGCGAATTTCTAGCCAATTATCGTATCGCGGGCGAACGCAGCCTCAGTAGCGCTTTGTATCGGCGCCCATTTGACCGCAACGAACCCGCGCATACCCCAGCTGATCTGAGCGACAATCAATCTCAAGTTTTGCAAGCACTCGCTTTAGCGGTAGTGCGATTGCAAAACGCCGGTATCGCGCTCGACAGCCCGCTTGGCCAAGTGCAGTTTTTACAAAAAACGCCACAAAGCAGCCCCATCCCGCTGGCCGGTGGTTATTCGTTCGAAGGGGTGTTTAACATGGCGGAGCGGCTGTTGCCATCACGCAGCACGGCGGAACTTGCCAATGTTGAAAGCGGTCAAGCCTTGAGCGATGCCCCGACATTAAGCCAAGCGGCTGCCCAAGCGGGGCTAAATCCCAATCCGACCAATTTAGTGAGTCAAGCGCCCGTCAATGGGCAAAATACGGTCGGCTATCGGGTGAATTACGGCAGTAGTTTTGTAATGGCGGTGCAGTTTAGCCAGCAAAACGGCGTGATTCGCCCCGAAGCCGAGGTGCTACATGCCTATGGTCAGGCGCATGATCCTGCCGCCGTGCATTTTAACGACACCACTCGCGCGTTTAGCCAACAACAGTGGCATAGTTTTCCATTCAACGCGCAGCAGGTGCAGGCAAATACGGTCAGAAAAGTCGTGTTGCAGGTACCGAGCGAATAGGCGTCATCACGACAGGCTCGGGTCAGTCGATGCGTTCGCGATATGATGGCGGGACAAGCCGCCATCATTAAAACTCATATTCCAAGGCAAAGCGCAGGGTATTGTTTACAGTGGCGGCATCGATGGCCATAATCACCGCAAACTCCCACTTTAGCTGCTCCATGTGACTGAATTTATGCACGCCCACTAAACTTGGGCCGGCACCGCGATAGTTTTCACCACTATAAAACTCAATAGCCGGTTGGACTTGAGGCAGCCAGCGATAACGATATTGCAGCCGAAACTCGGTTTCCAATTCAGATGGCAGACTTGGCCCCCATTCATAGACCGCCAACAAATTGGTGGTAAAACTGGTGGGACCGAATTCTTTTTCCAGCAGTAACCCCGTGGTAAATTCAAAATTGCCGCTGTGCTGTTGCCGCTCAAGCTCGTACAGCATGCCCCAATCCCAGTTATATTCGCCTTGTTCCGTCATCATCCAGCGCACTTCGACTTCATAGGCGCTGATATGATAATCCTCCGGCGACACCCGATCGGCAACAATATAAAACTCCATGGCAACCCGCTCCGCCACCGACATACCATAACCAAGCTTTTGTGCCATGGCATTGTTGTCAGGGTGATCCGGCTGTTTTTGATAGACATAGCGATATTCAAACTCACGCTCCAGCGGCTGCACATAAGGATGATACACCTTATCCACCACGCGCCCGTCCGCCAGCGCTGTGGTACTGGCACCGCACAGCAGCAATAGCGCTGCCATTTGCCATCGATAAAACCTCGACAGAACCCCAAAATATGCGGTCATTGCCCTTCTCCTTGCCGTCGTGAAACACCATGCCCAGCGTCCAGCGTTGTCGCTGCGATCAGGTGCGCGCGCGTTGCACGAGCTTGGTGGCGTAAACGAAAACCACAGCTATAAATCAGTAATAACGTCAACACAAAACAGGTGAATTGCAGCGCACTTGGCGTGGCTTCGTAACCCATCAGTGCGTGTAAGAAATGCCCATACTCCGATCGTTCATCCACCCAGCCATGACTATTCCACAGCACAGGTCCGGCAGGGATCAGGTCGCTTTGAATTAAAATGGCACAGCCAACACTCACCTGCCGCGCAGCCAGTATGGCCAACAGCCATGACAATGCGGCCGTCCAATACCAGCGGATCTCCTGCAACACATGATACAACAGCACCGCGACACTCAGCCCAATGCCAACGCCAAGTACGGCGCCTAAGCCGACATTTGCCAGCTCTGCATCCGAGCGCTGATAACCGAAAAAGTACAGCACTAAGTTGCTGCCATTGATCGCGGCGAGACTGGCCGCTGCCAGGGCGCAACCAAGGATCGAGCCGACGGCGTATTGCTGGGGCTGCAACGGGTTCAGCCACAACGCAACCGCAATCGCGAGGCAACACAGGCCATAACAGCTGGCATACAACAGCTCTAATCCCAAACCATCCGCACTATTGGCAATTTGTGGCAATAACCATCGGATCAGAACCAGCGCCACCACGGTGAGCAGCACAGTGGCCAGTAGAAAACGCTGCCACACAGGGCGTAGCCATAACAGCAAGGCAGTTAACAGTAACAAGAATGGCAATAACTCCCGCAAAAAAAGCACCACAGTGTTAATCAGCATCGCCAGCCTCCGGACGGATCACGATCACGCCTTTGGCGGTATCTGGGTTGTATTCGCCAAAAAAAGCATGCTCGCCTGGCGGCAACGGGCCAATAAACACCACGCCTTTGCTGCGTGGCAATATCACTTTTTCCCGATTGAGGCTAAAACTTTCAAATTCTTCCGGGCTGTCGTCATGGTTATAAATGACAATTTTTACTTTTTGGTTAGCAGGGATCTGCAGTTGTGATGGGCTAAAGAGATGATCTTGAATCACCAGTTGATATTCTGGCACCGCGGCAGCACAAGGCAGTGCTAACCACAGGTAAGCAAAAGCCGTCCGCCCCAACAACTGTGAAGGGTACTTCGATGCTGGCCTTATCGCCACAGCAGATTTAAGCGCGGCAGGCTTAAAGATTATGTTTTTTAAAAGCATGAACTTAGGCAATGAAATAGCACGCAAAGCGATCCTGAAAACGGAAATTAAACCATCAGGCATCCACCGCATTGGCCTGTGCCATAGTTGCAGAGCGAACACCTTACGCATTGGGGATCTCCACCACCACCTTTAACCCTGTTGCAAATCGAGAATGCATCAGATGGATCTGCCCTGTATGCAGCTGCACTATATCACGCACTATGGCCAAACCAAGACCACTGCCGGGTTGGCCTGACTGGTGCCGATCACCGCCGACTCGATAAAACCGATCAAATACACGTGGGTATTCCTGCTGTGCTATGCCAGGCCCCGAATCTTCGACACTGATCAGGCAGCAGCGATTAGCCTCGGCATGCATTTGCTGCATCATCGCCGACGGCGCTACAGCGCGGCAACTCACCACAATGTGCCCTGCCGGCGGCGTGTATTTCACCGCATTACCAATTAAATTAACTAACAATACCCGAAGTGCAAAACGATCGGCCTGCCACAGCAACTGCTCATCACCTTCCAAATCGATGGTTTGTTGCTTTTGCGCTATGGTCGGATAATAGTCGATGATGACTTCTTGGCACAGTGCAACTAGATCAACCTGTTGTTTTTGTGCTTTAAAATGTTCAGGGTTGGTCCTGTTTAACAGCATGATTTGTTCAATCAAACCGCTCATCCGCTCCACACCTTGCTGCAGCGCCGGCATGATCCCGGCGGGATCATCCAGCCCGGCCTGCTGCCAGTGATGCTGAGCATTATGCAAATTCGCCTGTAACGCAGCCAACGGCGTACGCAGCTCGTGCGCAACATCGGCGGCAAAACGTTTTTCGCGGGCAAAGGCATCATCCAAGCGGGCAAATAACTGATTGGTCGAGGTCAACACGGCATGCAGCTCGGCCGCTGGCATTGGCATGATGATGGGGGTCAAGTCATTGGCTTTTTTACGTGAGAGCAAATCCGACAAGCGCGCCAGCGGCTGCAGGCCGCGGCTCACAATCAACCACACCAACAAGGCCTGCAACGGCAGACTAATCACGATCGGATAAATGGATGCCAATACCACGTCATCCGCCAGCTGCTGCCGTTGCCGCAGTGGCTGCGCCACTTGCACTTGTGGCTTACTGGCTGCATTGGCGTCATCTACTGTCGCCACATAGACTCGCCAACGTTGCCCTAAAAAATTTTGCTCGCTAAATCCCAATTGGGTCGCCATTGGGGTTAACGGTGCGCTCACACTGCGGTAGCGCAATTGCTGTTGCTGCCAAATTTGTACCGCCAACAACGGCAAATTGGCCACAGGCGCTGGGACCTGGCTCGCGGAATCAGCCGCTGCTGCAACGGTACTCTCTGATGCAGACACCTGCGCTGCAGCGGTAACGCGCGGCAACATCTGAATGGGGTGCTGCGCGAGTAAACTGGCCGCAACTGCTTGTAAATCGGCATCAAACAGCACATCGGCGCGCGCAATACTGTGACGATAACTTTGCAGTGCCGCCAAAAAATTCACCAGCGTTAACACGGCTATCAAGAGCGTCACCACGTGACGCCGAATCGATCTCATGCTGGCGCGACGCTGTAACCGACACCGCGGACGGTTTTGATAAAATCTTTCGGCAGTTTTTTGCGTAAGTTTGAAATATGCACCTCCAGCGCATTGCTGGCCACTTCCTCCCCCCAGGCATACAAACTGTCTTCCAATTGCTGACGCGTTTTGATCCGCCCTGCCGACTCCATAAGTTCTTTCAGCAGCATATACTCGCGACGCGACAAGCTCAGCGACTCGCCATCGAGCCGCACTTGCAGCGCCGTGGTATCAAGTTCAACCTGCTGAATTTTAATCAAATGCGAATGTGCCGTGCCCAAGCGTCGTTCAATCACACGTAACCGAGCAAATAACTCGGCCATGGCAAAAGGTTTAACTAAATAATCATCGGCACCGCGATCAAGGCCACGAATACGATCATCGACCCCATCGCGGGCGGTGAGAACCAGCACCGGTAAGCGAGGCTGTTTTTGCCGGATGGTGCGAAGAACATCCAAACCATCCATGTCGGGCAAGCCAAGATCCAACACCAGCGCATCACAATCTCCGCTGAGGGCGACGGCGAGCGCTTGCTGTCCCGTGGTGACGATATTGACACTAAAGCCTTGCTCGCGCAGTGCCATTTGCACGGCAGGCGCCAACTGCACATCATCTTCGACTAACAAAACTCGCATCGTCATCCTTAGGTTTGTTGCTCGCCTCAGTGAGGCATCGGCGTGATTATTTTTTCAGCTTTTTTTGCAGCTTCGCCATTAACTGGCTAATTTCTTGCTGCCGTCCAGCATCGGCACTTTCACGACCTGGCCGCGCCGGTGCTTGCTGCGCCTTTTCAAGATAGCTTAGCGCGTCTTTATACTGGCGTTTTTCCATTAAAAATTCAGCATAAAAATAGTTAGGATCTATGCCTGTTGGATTGATTGCTAAGGCTTTTTTTAATAATTCTTCGGCTTTATCGCTATCACCAAAGCCAATCGGCCAGCCAGGAACCTTACTGTATAACACACCAAGACTGGTATAGGCGGAGCCTTGCAGCGCCTGATCGTCAATTTTCAATGCTTGTTCTAAATCCGCCTTGGAGGCTTCGGCCAGCGACAACGCCCCCAAACCGCCTTTCGCGTTGGCATAACTGGAATTAATAATACCATGCCAAATCAGGACTTCCGCCGATTGCGGGTGTTGTTTTAATAACGCATCCGCCTGCGTGAGTAACTGCGCAAAGGCTTTTTCCCGCGCATCATCCTGCAGTTGATAATTCACCTCCGCCCAGCGGCTTTGAAGTGGTGCAATCACACTTTGCATATCAGGCGCTGCCGTTGATGCCGCCTGCAGACCTACCATCTGAACACTCAATGGCCCAGTGTTAGAGGTCGCAACCACCGCTTGATGCATGGGTTGGGCATCAACCATCGGCAGCGCTAAACTACCGCCGACGATACTCAGCAGCATAGCCGCCAGCACACGCGGTTGTTGGCGCGGTGCGCGCATGGTGAAGGTGGCAGAGCGACACACATCAGCTGTAGTTATGGAACGCATAGATTCTCCTCGCAACGCAACGCGGTGCTTTACTGTTAATAATGCCCAGCATGACTGCGCATTAGATAAGTTATCTTTCATTGTTGAATTCAGTCATTTAAATCGATTTAGCTTTGCGGGCTAACTCTACGATGTAGCTTTGAGAGCTAACATCGCGATTTAAATTCGCGATTTAAATTCGCGACTTAACGTCGCGTTTTTTGGCCGATTTTACGCCGACCAAGTGCTGCCGCCGCATTTGAGTGCTACCGCATTTGGCTAGTATCTCGCTGCCGTCCCATCGCGCGAACGCACGGTGTTGAGCAACATCGGTGTTGGCCTATAACTGCTTTGCTTTGGCAAACTGGGTGATGATGCCCAATTTGCTCTGCAGTGCCGTATCCACCAGCGATGGAAAAAGCGCATTTAATCGCACAAAAAGCTGCTCCGGCCAGCCTAAAAACCGCCGCCGCTGCGCTTGCAATAATTGCTGGCGTAATTGCTCGGCGACCCAGGTCGGTTCATCCATGGCATTACCCAGCGCTTGATTCATCGCCACTACTTCCGGGCTATTAATACTGGTTTGGGTGGCTCGCGGCGCAAAATAGTGCACTTGCACTTGGCTGGCCGCCAGCTCACGCGCTAAAGCTTCGGTAAAACCGCGTAAGCCAAATTTACTGGCGCAATAGCCACTGAACCCTGGGTAGCCAATGCTGCCAAACGCTGATCCGACATTCACAATCACCGCCGCCGGCTGCGCTTGTAACTGCGGCAGTAAGCGCTGGCACAACTGCATCGGTGCCAATAAATTAATACTGAGCTGGCTAGCAAAGTCCTGCTCAGCCACTAAATCAAACTGACTGATGCCGGCGTTATTGATGAGGTGTGTGATCCCACCCAGAGCTTGCGCGGCGAGTTCAACGCGTTGCTGCGCCGCTACATCGGTAATATCGGCCACCACATACTGATGTTCACGGCCCGATGCTAACCGAGGCAGCGTACCACTTAGGGTGCGCAGCGCGTTTTCATCACGACCACAAAGTAGCAGCTGGGCGCCGGCCTCTGCCAAATTATGCGCGATCGCTTGGCCGATACCGCCGGTGGCGCCGGTGAGTAACACCCGCGCTTGACGCAGATCCAATGCCTGTTTTGCCATGGTACGACTCCTGTGGTTAAGCTTGGGTTATACCTTAACCGCATCCAGACTGCGGAAAATATCACCGTATAAATGATAAAACCGCTGTGCAGCATGAATAATGATGGCCTGCTCGGCAGGATCGGTGATTTGATCCATTAAATTGGCAAAAAATACAATGTGCTCTTGGTCCAGCGCTCCATGTGAATTTAGATATGAAAACGCCGATGGTGGTAATTCCAACTTGGTGGCGATGGTCGCGGCAGCGTTTTCCGCCAGCGCAATCGAGGTGCCTTCCAATACCAAAACCATGCCAAAGAATCCCAGCGGATGGATACGGCGCACCATGTCATAGGCATAAGCCACCATCAGCTCGGTGGCCATATTGGGCGTGCTGGCCCGCGCCGCTTCTTTGTCAAAACCACAGCGGGCAATATCATTTAGGATCCACTCTTGGTGGCCCAGCTCTTCTTCGATGTACTCTGCCACCGCATTGCGCAGCCATTCTTTGGACTCGGGCAACAGGGCTCCGACCGACATCAACAGCGGCACTGTGTGCTTGACGTGATGATAGGCCTGCGTCAAAAAAGCGGCATAATCGGCACGGCTGATATCGCCATGGAAGCAGCGATGAATAATAGGTGCCGCCAGTAAATAAGCGCGCGCATCCGCGGTAGCGTCGACCAGTTGTTGATGAAATCCCATGTTATACCTCTTGCGATTCTTGCGAGACAAAATTGGTATCCAGCACCATCGCTTTGATTTGCGCGCTGTTGGATATGACTGTGCTTGACGGCATG
>JACCDR011906946.1_pt1 | contig 20893 bp, 38 predicted proteins | sample 7446431 | NCBI WGS metagenome assembly JACCDR01 (sample SAMN15323443, study PRJNA562643) | freshwater metagenome | isolation source: river surface water | place: USA:Blue River Watershed | collected 2017-08-17 | reverse complement strand
TAACAATTATTCTCCTGCGCAAGCCTTGGATCTGCGCAGGTAAACACGGGAAGGAGTCTGCTTTTCACGGCAAAAAGAGGCTTCTATGTCAATCAAATCTGCGCTGCTGGATGTCCAGCTCAAAGAAGCAATCACGCGGCTGCATTACTCCCGAGCGACGTACAAACTTTACCGCCAGCGGTGTGAAGAGTTCATTCTGTGGCTCAGGGATCAACGCGGCGGCTGGGTCAATCCTTGCGAGGTTGGAAAGCTGCAAATCACCGAATGGCTCACTGATATGGCAGTCCGTCGCAAGGTGTCCGCAAAGACTCAAAACGGAGCATTGCAGGCTGTGATTTTCCTTTACCGGCATTGCTTCGGAATCACGATTGACGGCATCAATGCAGTTCGTGCCAAAGTCCCGGACAGATTGCCGGAAGTGCCGACAGAGGAAGAAGTGGCGGCTGTCATTCGCAACCTGTCAGGGCAGGCGAGATTGATCGGCCAACTGCTTTACGGCTCCGGCCTGCGAATCAGCGAGGCACTGTCTCTGCGAGTCAAAGATCTCAACTTTGCATCGCATCAAATCACTGTGCGATCTGGTAAGGGCGACAAGGATAGAGTTGTTCAGATGCCGCGGAGTGTCGTCACTGCTTTGCGGGATCAGATGCTTGTCGCGCGAAAGTGGTACGACTCGGACACAGATCAGAACACGTTGCGAGTAGATGTCCCGGCAGCATTTGCCAAGAAGTCGCCGTCCGCTCCGACGCAATGGGCATGGTTCTGGTTGTTTCCGTCTCATGTGCTTAGTCGACATCCGGAAGAAAAATGGATTGGGCGGTTTCATATCGATGCAAACCACTTCGGACGATCGTTTCGGCTGGCCGCAGTGAAAGCTGGATTGCATCGCCGAATCACTCCGCATTCGTTTCGGCATGCCTACGCTTCCCAGATGCTTGCGAGCGGTGAGGACATCAGGACGATTCAGGAATTGCTGGGCCATGCTGATCTGAACACGACGATGATTTACACGCACATCTCACCGCGTGGAGCATCTGGCACAGCGAGCCCGCTCGATCGTCTCATTGGCTAAACGCGGGAAACACCCACCTACTACGCACGCTTGCGAAACGCTTCCACGCGTGTACTCTGTCCCGCACACCTAAGACGCACAGCATGAGATCCAGTGAACCACGCTGAGAGCATGCCAACTAGCCAACCAAGCGTTCTGCCGTCATTGCAACAAGGCCCTTTGCGGCTGGGTCTAATCGACGGAAATTGCACAGTAATGACTCCTCGCCAGTTGGCTCAACAACCCCGAAACATTGCGGAAGTCGGACGCGAGACGCTGCAGACTCCAGCACCGTCAATGGCTCGATGTAATGGTTAAGAATTCCGAGCCCGCATCCATGAACGATTTTTCCTGCGGTCGCATTTGCGCGAGTCCATTCTGTCACCGCTCGCTGGCGTAGCTGGATCGGGTTTAGCCGGTCAATTTTGGCCAGTTTACAGCATCGCTCGAATTCCGCACGCACAATCGTCTGTGCATGGTCCGTTGCCGCTTTGTAAGGCGGTGAGACCTTTGCCGACATGATGTCACGGAGCCAAGCGGGACTGGCCAAAGATGCGCCTTGCCGGTCTTGTGAGCCTCCCAGCGGAAAACCTCTCCGCTGAAATCGCCGGTCAGGTGGGCTCCGATGGCGTCGTTGAGACGCAGGCCGGTCCAATAGTCCAGTGCCACAAGTTGCCTGGACCATGTCGCCAAGTGTGGCCACATCGCGTCGATTGATTCGATAGGAGCTGGCTGAGGCTCCGGGCGCGGCCGCCGTACTCGCCTGCCTCGTTCGACCGACACGCCGCACAGTTTGGCGGCCGTCATCACGTCTGTGATCGTCTTTTCGACTGTCCACGGACTCAGGTGAGCAGTGGCGATTCGAAACGCGGAAATCGATTCCGTCGTCACATCCGGAGCCAGTGCAGGCCCGCCAAAGCGAAGCCAGCGATTTATCGAGTGAATGATTGTTCGCGCCAGCCTGTGGCGTTCGACGTGCTCTTGAGCTTTTGACAGCAGGTTCATTTTCGCACCGACTTTCAACAGTGATGCAGCTCCGTCCTGGGGTGTCATGCAGTCGTGGAAGTATGAGGTCTCCCGCAGCTCCGACGCAAATAGAAAAAGTTACCATCCGCCATGTGTTTCGCGCCGCCTTGAGGGGCTGGGGCGTGGGAAAACATTGGGAAAATGAAACAAAACCGAGACTGGCGAAATTGGCAGACGCGCACGCTTGAGGGGCGTGTGGAGAAATCCGTGCCGGTTCAAATCCGGCGTCTCGGAATAAAGATGGTGGTTGAGGTGATCGGCAACGACATCTGGTCGCTGAATAACAAGTCTCGCGACATCGCCAACAACCACCAACTTTTTCGTGTTGCACTGCGCAAACCATAGTGTACGATACGGAGAGTATCCAATGGTAATTGGGAGCACACACGTGGTTGATGCTTTTTATCATTTCCTTGACGACTACTTTCAGCGGCCGGAGTGCCTCCCGCTTGCTGAGTTCGCCGAACGCGCGAACATTTCCAGAATGTATTTGCACAAGCTGCGACGAAAGCAAAGCGTTCCAAGCCTTGACGTTGCGGAAAGCGTAGCAAATGCGGCCGGAACAACTTTGTCAAAAATCTTGAACGCGCCAGCCAAGAGGACTTGACGGCGTAAACCAAAGTTTACATATTGCACCCATCACGGTTTGGCGACTGTGATGGGTGTTTTGTTTTTGAGACTTGTCTTGTTGCCCCTGATCGCACGCGATCAAACCTCCCGGAGATGTCGGGAAGCTGGCAACGCAAAGGACTGCTTCCGCATGGAGGCGGTGAATGGTGTTTGCGTGGAAACTGCGCGCATACTCATCGACGATGAGTTTCAGCAACTGATTCCGCCGTTGTCTGATATCGAGCGATTGCAGCTTGAACAGAACATTGAGGCCGAAGGTTGCCGAGATCCGCTAGTCGTCTGGATGGCAGAATCCGGCGATGAGATTTTGATCGACGGTCACAACCGATTTGAAATTTGCGAGCGTCTTGGCGTTCAGTTTCGAACAGTCGGATTGGAGTTCGCCTCACGCACTGAGGCTCTTGACTGGATTTACCGAAACCAGCTCGGACGGAGAAACCTTTCGCCAGCCGATGCCAGCGAGCTTCGCGGGCGGATGTACAACGGACGGAAGAAGACTGTCGGGCGCCCAAATAAATTGGATCAAAATGATCCAATTGTTTTGGAATCAACGGCAGAGACGGTCGCCAAAGAGACCGGAGTCTCTGCTCCAACTATCAAGCGTGATGGCAAGTACGCCGAGGCGGTCGCTGCAGTCGCAAAAGAAGTGCCAGATGTCCGCGAGAAGGTCCGCTCCGGAGAAGTCACAAAGGCTGATGTGATTGAAGCGGCAAAGGCTCCGGAGAAGGCGAAAGAGATTCTCTCAAAGCCTCACGTGAGCAACAACTCCGGCAACAACGAATGGTACACGCCGTCAGAGTTTTGCGAGTCCGCTCGAGTCGTGATGGGTGAGATTTCACTGGACCCGGCATCGTGCAAAGTCGCCAACAAGCAAGTGAAGGCAAAGAAGTTTTTTACTCAAGAACAGGACGGCTTGTCTCGCGAGTGGTCCGGAACGGTTTGGCTGAATCCTCCCTATGGACAGCCATTGATTGCTGACTTTGCAAAGAAGGTTGTTTCCGAGTGGCAATCTGGCCGCCTGACTGAAGCCATCGTCTTGGTCAACAACGCGACTGAAACGGCATGGTTTCAGTTAATGCTCACAGAGGCGTCGGCTGTCTGCCTCAAGGCCGGTCGGATTCGATTTCTGGATGCAGACGGATCCCCTGCAAACACGCCGCTTCAGGGCCAAGCGTTCCTGTACTTCGGGGCAAAGCCAACGGCGTTCTGTAAGGAGTTTTCACAGCACGGGAGGTGCCTGTCATGAGCCAATTGACACTTGAGTTTACGGACGAAGAAAAGAAGAGGGCAAAGTCTCACAGCGAATCAATCCTGCATCTGCTGGAAGATGGCCCGGTGTCTTCGTCAAGGCTCCTCGATGTGACGCATCGCTTTTCGGCCTGCATCAAAGTGCTGTGGGATCGTGGATACGTCATTGACGTTCAAAAGCTGGACGATGGCACGAGCATTCACACGCTGATCGACCATGTGCCCACAGTCGAAGTCACCGACCAATGGAAAGCCAGTTACTACGAGTCAGAGCACTGGCGCGAGAGGCGACGTTCGAGGATGCTGTTCGATGAGTTCCGATGTTGCCATTGCCGGTCGACAAATGGGCTTCAGGTTCATCACTGGCGATACGACTTGTTTGCGGAGTTGATTGAAGATCTCTCAACGCTCTGCGGTTCATGCCATGAACGCATCCACAACTACAGCGCCGTTAAGTTGCACTTTCCGACGCACGTTCCACGGGAAGTGTTCAAAAAGTTGGCGACTGGTTGCAAGCCAGTTGCAGCAGGAGCCGCCCAATGAGCATTTACACGTCAGAACCGTGGTTTGCAGTAAACAACAGTGTTTACTGGGAAATAAGAACTGAAAACGGCATTTTTTTTGGCGAGCAAATTGGCGACACGTGCGCCAGCAACCACATCACCGCAGGTCCAAATGGTGAAGCAAACACAAAGCGAATAGTAGCGTGTGTCAACGGTTGCAAGGGCATCAATCCTGATGCTGTGCAAGACCTGCTGAAGGCCTGCATTGAGTCGCTCGCGAGATTTGAGCAGGACGGTTGGCCATTAAATGACGCCAACCTGTCAGCAATCAACACGCTTCGCAATGCAATCGAGAAAGCAACAGGATCTGCCCAATGATTCCATTTAAGCCAGGCGAAAAGGTGCGACGCAAAGCAGGCGAAACGCGAACAGTGTCCGATGTGGAAACAAATGGCTCCGGCCAAGCAGTGCTGCACTTGACAGGCTATGGGTTTGAGTTCGCGGATGAGTACGAACTCGCAGAACCATCAATCCCAATCAGCAAACTGCGTGAAGTCTGCCTCCGTCGTCTATGCAACGCAAACTGGCCAGCGCACAAGCTGCTCATTCGAAGTCTGTTCAAAGAACTCACAGGCGAACATTTGTGAAGGGAAACGCAATGCTTGAACAACCATTTAACGACATCCTCGCAATCGCCTGCTGCTGCATTGTCGGACTGTTTGGCGCTGTGGCGACATGCTCCAACTTAGGAAAGAAGCCATGAAAACAATCGCAGTAGTGACAGACCTCGGAACAGGCCACGAAGCACTTTACTTGGACGGCGCTTTGAATTGCAGCGGCGTGACGATTTACGCTCGCGACATCAACGCAGTTCAGAACGGTGATCCGATTTGCTTCCGTCACTTTGTGGCGAAATTGCCTTTGCCAGTCCTGTGGCCGCAAACACTCGATGAGGCCCTTCAATACGAACAATGAAAACACTGGCACCGTGCCAGTTCCCGCTGGATTTGCAACGTTTCTTTCAGAGTCGTGGCAGGTCAGTTTCAGACAGCGGGTTGCTTTTGCTTTGGTCTAAAGAAGACCGCGAGTGAGTCGGAACAACTTAGGAGCCGTGGCCTTCGATGGCAGCTCACTCAATCTCTCACCGTTCGGCAATGGTGTGTCGACGGCTGATCCCCGCAAGCAAAGATTTGCCGGTGAGAGTCTTACAAACAGCACTAAGGGAGTTTTGTAATGCTAGTCCTGTCTCGCAAAGAGAGCGAATTCATCACGCTCACGATTCCGCCGTCTGCAGAGACTCGCGAAATAAAAGTGACCGTCACAGAGATTCGTTCCAAGGGCGAATTCGACGCGAAAGTCAAACTCGGATTCGATGCCGACAAGGATGTGAAAATCATGCGAGACAACGCAAAGGTTAGCTTGTGAACTAAACAACGAGCCCGCCGCGCCATCACGCAAGATGCTGAGTTTGTAACTCGCGCGCGGCGGGCTCGATTTTTCTAAGGAGTCATCATGCAATGGAGCTGGGCAACATGGACGCGATGGATTCGCAAAGCAGATCGCGGCGGGTTTTCTTACGGCTCTTCGCATGGTGACACATTTCACCAAGGCATGCGAACACTGGGAACAACGGACTGCTGCCCAAATGGATTGCCGATCGACAAACGCAAGCCGAGCGAACATCCGGCATGGAGAGAACGAGTTGAAAAGGCTCGACTGTTTGCTGCTGAGTGGGACAAGGAACAGAGGATTCGCAGTGTAGCGGATTCGATTAGTGAAGACGATTTGAAACGAGATTTGGAGCTAATGACGATATGGGCGAACTCATTGCGAAAAACGGAACAGTGGAAGAATGGATCGATCGAATTGACGCGAGTCGAAGCCAGTTGATCAAAGCGGCTGAAAGCGGAAACAGAGTGCTCGCTGCATTTGCGCAGGCCGATGCCAGAGCGGACTTGCTGGAGTCTTTGAAGAACGAAGCAATCGCAGCAAGGCTCCTGCGAGTCACCGCACCTGAAATTGGGCTTGTGGAACTTGCAAACAATCCAACGGATGAAGACCGAGTCAGGATTGCGGCCATTGCTCTGCTAAATGGCTTTATACCCGGCGATGATCAATACGCGGTGTTTGGCGCTGGGCGCGATCGAGATGGGCGGCCAAAACCGGGCAAGCTTTACATTAAGGAAAACGGATTTCGAAAGTTGTTTAGCCATCTCGGGATCGTTCCACAGGTTGAAATTGGGCATCCAGAGTTTGCAGACCTCGGAACCAAAGACGCTAAAGGACAGCCGAAGAAAATCTGGCAAGTCATCGGCCGAGCGTTTTGCAAATACAACGAGCAAGACTACTGCGTTGCGTTCTCGCGAACCAATCCGATCGGCTTGCCAGGCTACGAGTCAGATAATGTCGCGGGGATTGCAGCAAAAGCACGTCGACGCATGCTGCAGGCTCTTTGGCAGTTGGTGTCTCCCGTTCTGCAAGTCGAACCGATTGACGACGACGGCAACGAGTTGAGCGAAGTTGTTGAGCCGGTGCGGATTGAATCGCAACAAGAGCAACCGCAAAAGACGCAACTGCAAATCGACCGCATCGCCGTTGAGCAGCAGTTCGACCGATGCCGCGCAAAGCTGCAGGACAACGCGAAGCAACTTGAGTTTTTCAATGACTCAGTTTCGTCGATCAACGGCGCGTCGTCAGTCGATGGGCTCAAAGAAATTGGCGCGGTTATGAAAGACCGCAACAAGGACATGAAGCTGTCAGAGCAAATCATGCAGGAGCTTCGGCGGTTGTATTCGGTGCGTGAGCGTGAGTTGCTCAGTAATGACTGAAGACGACTTTCAAAAAATCGTCATTGACATGGCACATCTCTACGGCTGGATTGTCGCGCATTTCCGCCCGGCAAGAGTCATCAGAGGCGGGAAAGGAACGTGGGAAACGCCTGTTGCCGCTGACGGTAAGGGCTTTCCCGACTTAGTGCTGGCAAAGGCTGGCAGAGTCCTGTTTCGCGAACTGAAGACGGACAAAGGCAAAGTCAGCGACGAACAACGGAAGTGGCTGAAAGCAACAGGCGGCAAAGTGTGGCGGCCAAAGCATTTGGATTTGATCAAGGAGATTTTGAGTGAGTCAACGACTGCTAATCCGCTGGCCTGAAGAGGGCATTTATCAGCAGCATGAAATCAACTGCATTCTGCCTCGACAGTCAGACGTTTTGCGGGTTGAAGGGACATGGGTGCGAGTTACCAATGTGCTGATTCATCCGCATACGATTGTGCATGCGAATCGAATCGCGACGGAAGATGATGAAGTTGCTCGGCTGGAAAGCCAGTGGGGGCTTACGAAAAGCGAGGCGGCACCATGACGATCAATGTTGGTGACGGCTTTCGACTGCTCGGCAAAAACGAGTTTATTGAGCAAGGTGACGAGTATTTTTCGTCGCAAGATAACGCATGGATTGTGACGGGCTTAGAAGGATCGCGCGTTTGCGGAATGTATCGTCGGAAGTGTAGTGGCGTTGATGAGTCAATAATTCGGATCCGAGACGCAATGGCGCAGTCTCCTGAATGGGCCGCAGCACTGTTTGGAGAACTGCCGGAACAACTCAGAAACGACTTGCGAGACGCGCTGACACATTTCCTCGGAGACAGGCCATGACACAACGCCAACACTTACACGCACGCTGGTTTGCCAAAACCGGCGAGCAAATGCCGGAAGAAATCGACGCACTGGCAATCGAGCAAACTCGATTTGCCGTTGAGCAGGTTGAGAAAGGTAACACACCGTTTGTTCCGAAATCGGTCGTGCGGACTGTCGCTGAAAAGTCTTCACTCACTGAGTGGGACGCCAGCGAATCAAAGATGGACGTTGATTCAGTCGGGAGTTTCCTGTGATGGGCGTTGTACGCAGAAAACTGCAAATCGGCGAGGTGATAGATCACGTGACAATCAAGTCATGCCGCCGAGTCGAAACTGGCGTGCTCAGTTACATCGTTTGGTCCTGCGAATGTCGGTGCGGCAACGTTCGCGAGATGCGGACAAACGTGATTCGAATGGTACGTCGGTTTCCGCTGTCGTGCGGCTGTGCTGGCTACGGTCGCAGAAAGCCGAAGTTGCAGTTGCAGCACGGACGCAAGCAGAGTGACCCAACGCCATTGGAGATTGCGGAGGAATGTCTGGCGATACACATGGAAGCGGATCGACAACCTCCGTTGATGCTGATGCAGAGACTGAGAGCATTGAGGAGCAATTGAGTTATGAGCATAGACTTTTGGAACTTAACGATTCAACGACTGCACAAAGTTCCGGCCGGTTGGAAATGGCATCATCTCGACGCACACGACGTGCCAAAGGGATTCACAAAGGTGTCTGGCAGTGTCCCGATCGGCGTTGTGTCGAAAGGGCCGCGTAAGGGAATGCCAAAGCGGGACGTGAAAAACAAAGAAACCTTTTTTGTGCATGACGACGAACTGGCGGAAACAGAACGACTATGGTCGGAGGAAACTGGAAAATGCTCACGGTGTTGCGGATCTGGTCAAGTATTTGATTCATGGTCACGCGCCGAAGGGAAGGTAACAAAATCGTGCGGCCGGTGTGACGGAACAGGATCGAAGCAATGAACACCCACTCACAACGCCTCAAATGGCTCGAATCACACGGATGGAAAGTCTTTGACCTGACTCGTCCGCAGCAAATCACAGGTATCGGCTTGTCAGCTCGATTTGAAGAAACCGCGGCACCACATCGCGGATTGTGGCTGGCGATATCAACCGGCGTTGCACTGCTTGACGGGCCGCGAGACGAGGGCATGACGTGGCAGCAGCTTGTTGATTGGATTGATGGGAAAGAGCCGGAGGTGAAGAAGCCTTTGGCCGGGCAAAGATCCTTGTTTGGAGATGAGTGATGGATGTAACACGCGCAATGAATCGGCGGCAAATTATCGACTGCCTTAACCGTGGCGAGCGATTGAGATGGGTGCCGCGTACAGTGTTTGGGTTTGAAAATCCTTTACCTCGATGCCTGATGATGGCGCGTGATTTTCTGGACGAAGACACGCAATTTCTGGTCGTGGAAATGTGCGTCGAAGGCGTGCTAGTTTCGCATGAGGACGCAGAAACCGGCATCTGTGACGAGTTTTTGAGGTAGCTAAGGACATCCCGGACCAGAGGTGATGGCACTGGAAACCGGAAGCGACGTGACCATTGTGTTGATGTCAGCAAAAAGGTGAACTCATGAGCGCCACTCCATTCATAATCCAGCCTGGAAAGCGTCCCAACGTTCTGCACATTGTCAACACGGCGAACCATAAGTGCATTGCAACACTCAAAGGCAAGACGGCACGGAAACGAGCGCTTAAGGCGCTGGAGTGGCTGCGGGTTGGGTACTTCTCACGATAGAGATTTCAGTTGATGAGGCTTTTTGTCTCAAGGCATAATTCGGGCGTGTTTGGTTGAGTAGAAGCAATCAACACCTTAATCTGTTTGCATCGGGGTAATTCCCGATATCACGCCCGCTGTCAGAGGTCTTCTACCCTTTGGCAGCGGGTTTTTTGTTGGAGTCACGGAATGGCGGGGGATTGGATCAAAGTGCAGACCTGCACCCCAGACAAGCCTGAGGTGCATCAAATCGCAGAGCGCCTTGGCATCGATCCGGATGCAGTTACTGGAAAGCTAATCCGCATTTGGTGCTGGGCCGATCAGCAGACAGCAGATGGTAACGCTGCTAGCGTTACAAAATCGTTACTAGATCGCGTGTCCGGCGTTACAGGTTTCGCTGATTCGCTGATTTCAGTTGGGTGGCTGGAGAAAACAGACGCCGGGTTTTTGTTTCCAAACTTTGATAGACACAACGGAAACAGCGCTAAGACACGAGCGTCCGTTGCAAAAAGAGTGGGAAAACACAGGAAAACTGCTGAGTCAGACAGTTTGAACATGAAACGCAAATGTAACGCAGAAACCGTTACAACAGCGTTACCAGAGAAGAGAAGAGAAGAGAAGAGAAGAGATATAGAAACACAGATAGCGGCTCCGCCTTCTGTCGCTGCCGTGGCGAAACATCAGAGGTTTTCAAAACCATCGGTGCAGGACATCATCGGATACGTGCTCGAAATTGGTGGCACAATCGACGGTAAGCAGTTTTGGGATTACTACGAGAGCAATGGCTGGAAGGTCGGCCGGAATGCGATGAAAGACTGGAAAGCAACTGTCAGACAGTGGCAGGCAAGGAGCCAAACAAATGGGACCAATCAACGACAACAACCACAGACTGCAGCAGAGCGACGCGAGCAACTCAACGCGAGTAGTTTCGACTGGATCCGCCAAGCTGCCGCAGAAGCCGAACGAGAGCAAGCCGAACTTGCTTCCGGCAGCGGTCTCAGGATCGAAGTTTCTTCCGGCACTTGAGCGGCTATGCTCTGCGAAGAATACTGTTCAGTTGACGCCACATGCCGCGGAAACGTGGGTCGCGGCGTTGTCGATCTATGCAGAGAAGCCGCAAATCGTGAATCAAGCTATTATCGAGATGGCTGTCTCAGACGATCCGTTTCCGGATTTGGGCAAAGTGCTGGCAAAATGCGAGGTGATTCGACGGACACGCGAAGGAACGATGCCGCAGGATTCCAGCAAAGTGACATTCAAGGCAATACCGAATTTGGCAAAAGCGTGGGGCTTGGAAGTTTAGAACTGCGATACTGTGCACCAGCGAAGACCGCAGAGTTGCGGAGTCGGCTCCGAGGTTTAGGGTTTGAGGAACAATTGCATTATCTGGCTCGTGGCGCAGCCCGATATTCTAGAGCCCAATTAGGAAACAGCGTAAATGTCAGAGAAAAGACGCCCCGACAAGGCTATTGTTGCCGAAAAACAAGGCAAGACGAAAAGGCTGAGGCACCGTATCGAGCTGTTCAGCGAGCATCAGTTCGGACATCAGCCGAGCGACTACTGCGGGCGTCCACGATATCGAATACGGATGAACGGCAAGTGGGTTAAGGAACACAGATACTGGACACTGTCAGAGATCACCGTTCAGGTTCGAAAGTGGTTGTCCAGATAACGCTCGCGTTCAGCAGGTGCGAACAAGAAAGGCGAAAACATGGAAATGAGGCAAGCCGGGCGCTATAATGCAACGCATTGCGTTGCTGTAATCTCTGAAGTCATGAGTTTGCTTGAACAAATTCCGCAGGGTGGTGTTGGTCCGTTGGGGGCATCGCTCGAAGAGATTGAGGCCGCAGAAAACGCAGGGCACAACGTAGAGCATGACGCGGTTTATCACGTCGTTCAAAAAGCGTGGCGGTTGCTGAATTCTGTGAAGGCGTAACGCTGCGTCTCAACGTCGGCTGAAAAGAAATTGATTGGACGACGCACTGTGCAGCCGTCCGTTACATTGGCTTGTTAGATTGTTGGTGGTTCCATGCAAACAGCAGAGGCGTGCGAGGTTCACATTGTCGAGTGTCCAGAGTGCTTAACTGAAATATTGGTAAGAGACCCTATCCGTGTGGGCGATAAAGTGAAGTGCCCCAAGTGCCCGGAGATCACGGAAATTGAGTCAATCTGTGGACCGTGGCGAGAAAGCGAAAGCCCGACGACGCATAACGGTGAATCAATCTAACGCTTGTGTTTACCGGGGCCGCGAAAGGCCCACGGTAAACACAAAGCGGGCTGCTCGGCCTCCGGTACAACACATTGTTCTGCCTCCCTCTCCGGAAATCTTTTCTGAAATCTCTGATTTGTTGTATTGACAACAAAGAACAGGACGATAAGATTGGTGTCAGTGGCGAACACAACATTAAACATGGGAGAGACAAACATGATTAAGACACCAGAAAGAATATTGACAGCAGAAACAAGCCTCAGTGAATTGTTTGAAATAGGGGTGATTAAAGTGCGTGGCGTAGAGTACGCCCCCGTGAAACTGAATCGGTTTTCAGTAGACTACAAAAGCCCAAAGGGCAAGGCATTCTCTGCAATCTGGATTCACGCAAAGCCAGCGGGGCGTGATGCGGTTACTAACTTTGAAATGGTAAACAGATCAAACATGCACGCAGTGTTGTTTTCAATTATTGACGGTGAAGTTCGAGACATGGAGCAAGTGCGATGAGTGGACTAATCACATTGCTTTTGACTATTTACGACGGAACGCAATTGTTGAGAGTTGCGTTGCAGTTTGAGGCCGAAACGATTGAACCAGACTTTACTCAGTACCCAATGGAACCACTGAGCCGTGAGGCATTTTGGAGAATGTTGCCTGAACACATCAGGGAACTCGGCAAAGTGGTCGAGGTACAGCAGATCTATGACCTGTTTGTTGACCCCGTGAAAAATGTGCGGAACTTCATGTGATGAAAAAACCACAGCGAGGCCGCCCCGCAACAAAACGCGGAGCGTACAACCCGCTTCCGGCTCGCCAGTTCGGCCGCATTTCTGACGACGACTGGAACGAACTGAAAGAGGCAGCAGACGATGCCGGTCAGTCAATGGTGGAATGGGCGCTGCCGTCGCTTCTGCGAAAAGCGCGGCGCGAGTCGAAGGGCAGGACGCCCGGAGCGTAAAGTGTGTGCATGAGGCAGGATGCTGGAACAGGTAGGCAGAACGCTTGGCTTAACCGGGTTGCGGACGAAAGACGAGGATAAACGAATGGTTTCAGGGAATGACGAAAAAGCGATGGCCGCAACTCCGGTTGAAGCCATTGTTCGTTTGCCTTTCGAGCCCTACTACGATCAGGATGGCATTACGATCTACAACGCGGACTGCCGAAAAGTGTTGCCGTGGCTGGAACGCTTTGACTTGCTGCTGACAGACCCGCCGTATGGGATTGGTGAAGACGGAGGGGCACAACGAACGAGGGGCAGTAAGCGAAAAAACGGGCCGAAAATGGGATGGGATGCTACGCGCCCGGGAAGGTCGGTATTCGAGCTGATGATTGAGGCTGCGGATACTCATATTATCTGGGGCGGAAACTATTTCGCGGACATGCTTCCAGCCACTCGTGGCTGGCTGTATTGGGAAAAATTGATGGGTGGTGATTTTTCGGATGGCGAACTCGCATGGACTTCGCGCGACGCTGTGCTGAAGCAATTCACGAAGGCGAAGCAAACGAGCGATCGATTGCACCCAACGCAGAAACCGCTTGCGGTGATTCAGTGGTGTTTGTCACTGGTGCCGGAGGCACGTTCGGTGCTTGACCCGTTCATGGGCAGCGGGACAACGCTCGTTGCAGCGAAGGTTCATGGACTGAAGGCCGTGGGAATAGAGATCAACCGGACGTATTGCGAGGCAGCCGTGAACCGGCTGAAACAGAAGACGCTTTGGCAGGTCAAACGAACAAGAGTTATCCTGCGCGCATCCATCCCGCGCAGAATAAACCGGCACCGTTCCAATCTTGACGCCCGGCAAATCCGCGATATGATCACCGCACTTGCGTGACTGTTCCCGCTCTGCAGCGAAAGAGCGGTGGAGTGTCGTGCTATGCCAGCGGGTGAACCATCAAAAGTGTGGTGGAAGTCCAAGACCATTTTGCTTAATGGTCTGACAGCAGGAATCGCCGTCCTGACTGCGTTGCAGGGACAAGCGATTGTCCAGGACTACCCGAAAGCGACTGCTGCAATTGTCGCCGGGCTGTCAGCTCTAAACATCGCGTTGCGAGTCGTCACCTATCTTCCGATTGGGAGCTAGGCTGTGAGCGTCTCTGTCAACTGGCAGCCAATCGTCGGCGGATTCATCGTGGCGGTCGGATTTGTCGTCGCAGTGGTGTTTGCTGTCCAGTGGTGGCGAAATCGTCCGCAGACAGCACGAATGGACGCGATCAAGCCAGACCCCAAACTGCAGGCTGATGCACGCAAGGCCGACGAATTGCCTCCTGCTGGTTCAGTGCCGTGGGTGCTGGACATCGTCAAAGCGATGGGATCCGCGAAAGCGGAAAGTGTGCTCGATTGCCTGAAAAAAGGTGCTACTCGCGATCAAGCGAGAATGGCTCGAATTGCTGAGTTAGAAAGCAAATCGGAGTCAAAGGCATGAAAGTGATCATCCCGGCAATTCTGATGATCGTAGGCGGGCTGATGATGATATGCAGCAGCGACAACGATTCCTCGCCTGCTCCTGTGCCATCCGATTTGGCGGCTGAGTCATTTCGTGAGTACGAAACGCTTTGGCGAGCAATCCAGAGCGAGGCAGCAAAGAAACTTCGGGCCGGTGAATTCACAAAATCACAGCAGGTTACTGAGTACAGAGCACTGGCAGACGGTCAAGCGCTGAAAAAGTCCCGGCAGAAACTGGTTGACGCTGAGTTTGCGGCATTCGGTGGCGAAAACTGGACAGCGGAGAAAGCAGCCGCACATTTCGAAGGATACGCGAAATGAGCGAATTTAACCTGCAGCTTCCAACAGATGAGGAAAAGGCAATTTGCCGCCAGTCGACCAGCGTCAAGGCTATCGACTCAAAAGACTTTCCCGACTGGGAAGCGTACTTGCTGGATCTGAAAAACGATCCACGTCCGCACATGCGAAAGCAGAACCAGCGGCGTTCCGATTGTCAGGGTCAGTCACTCGCCAACGGTACGGAAAAACGAGTGTGGTACTGCACGGGAAAGATGGAGCAGTTTTCGGATACGTACGCTTATCAGGGATCTGAGCGAATTGGCGGGCCGCAACGAGTTGGCAAGGACATTGGGACATCGATTCACAGCGGCGTGATTTTACTCACGGAAGGCATCAAGTCGCTGAATGTAAAGCCGGGGCTCCCAACAGAGCAGGCGTGGCCGTACGAGCCATATGAACGCAGCTCGGCACGATTTGACCAACGAGCCAAGGCAGTTGTAATCAACGACGCGTGCGTGACCGAGCAAGGCCCAATGCCTGACTTCGAAGGCATGCTAATCACGGTTGCTGCCGGTGGAAGTGGGCACATTGGCACGTTCTGGGCTCCGAAATGGGGGCAACTTGAAGGCCGTCGCGTGATGATTGAGGCTCCGACCAGCGGTGGCGGCCATGCAACAGAAATCATCTGGGCAGAAAAGATTGCAGGTCGCTGGTATCTGAACGTGTGGAACTCGCACAACGACGAATACTACCTGATGCCTCAATCGACCTACGAGCGGTTGCAGCGAAATCAATTCGATCCATTCGGGGCGTTCATTCTGCTGCCAGACCGAGCCGCAGAGCGCTGGGAGGATCAACGCATTACTGGAGGCGGGCTATGGCCAAAAATTGTAGCGTGATGCTGATTATTCTTTGCGGATGCCAGGCTGCCGGTGATCTTGACACTGCTGCATTCTTGGCCGACATCGATCGGCTAAATGCTCCAATTGTGTCAAAGCTGGACATGACGCAAAAAGCGATCGAGGTCAACACTGAGTCCGTTCGCAACGTCGAAAAGTCAGTTGAGCGAATCGAGAAGAGTGTTGAATCTTTGCAGGCGTCAATCCTTGAAACACGTCAAGCAGTTGGCACAACGCAACTGCAACTGGAATCGTCTCTGGTCAGTTCTCAATCCGATCCCGGAAAGGAAGTGATCAAGTCTGAAGACACATCCCCGGACAAAAACGCGAACGACTCGCAACTCGCAAAAAGGTCCGTTGCTGAGTCCGGGGATGTGCCTCTTTTTGTTTCCGTGACGTCGTTCTGCCGGCCTTGCAATCAAATCAAGCGAGATTGGAAAGCTGGAAAGCTAAAGGGCTTTAAGATTACGTGGTGTGTCACCGCTGACACGCACAAAGACGGATTGATTGCGGACGGTATTCCAGTTGAGTCAATCGTTGTCGATACGTGGCAACCAGCAGACGGGTTTCCGGCAATCAGGTATCCGTCAACAGATTCGCCGACTGGCTGGGCCGTGTTTAATCCTCATGGGTACGGCGCACTTGTGCTGCATGACTTGCGGCGCGATTTGCTTGGCGTGGAAGCGGAAGGCGTTGAGCAGGTCTTCCCCCAGGCTGCACAAACCGAACCGGCAATCGATTTGGTTTCGCTTCACAACAGCTTGCATGGCGGTGGAAGCTGGACTTGGCCGGGAGATTTGAAAACGCATCTCGAATCATTTCACGGAGTCGATCTGAATGGCATGGAGTACGGTCAGGAAAGAAATCAAGTCGTCCGTTCCCGGTCTGTTATTCGATTTGTTCCATACAGGCCGAATGTCAATTGGCGATCTCGAATTGTCTCTCGAGCGTCCTGCCCTACCTGCCCCCGTTAGGGAGGCGGACCACATTCGGTGGGTATTTCCGGAGCCAGTTAGTGTTGAAACTCCTGGGCCAAACAGCAGGTTGCGAGAGGTTAAGCAGTTTCGAGATCGAATTGAATTTACAGTTTGGCCGTTTGCAGATGTGGTTATCAAGGTGGTGGAATGACAGCAGCATTTGGCGAGCGTGACTGGGACAGAATCGAACAAGCCGGATTTCGTGAATTCGTCTCCAATACCGTCGCGTCTGTGCCTAATGCAAAACGTCATCGAGTCCGGGAAAAGCGGCGTGAACAGTTTGCTGAGGCCTATCGCAATTTTCGGGATGTGATGGAATCAGACAAGCCACCACAGACCAAAGACGAGGCAATCAAGCAGGTTCTGAATGCGTTCCTGCGGATTGCTGCGGCTGTGTTGCCGTTTTTGTTTCCGCAAACAAAATTGCTGATTGCAATCATCAGTTTTCTGTGGGACGTGTCGACGGGGAATGGCGTGACAATCAGCGGCGTGGCGAGCGGAAGTGCGGAGGGTGGAACGTGAGTGGCGGTCAGCAAATACAGCCCACGACGTGGGGTGTCGATGAAAATGTTATTCGCGATGCGATTACAACAGCAGAATACGCGGTCGAGTATTGCTCAGAGGTGCTCGCAAGGCATGATTCTGAATTAGGCCGATCGCGAAAGCGGCATAAAGAGCAGGCCGAATACATGGAACGTTGTATTGAGCGATCAAAGCAGACAGTGAACGCTCTGCGACGTGCTATCGATTGGCCAGAGTACGAATGGAAAACACAACCAGCAACACCGCTCGAAGCGACTGCTGAAACTGGAAGCTAGTGACCGTCATAGAAGCCGGTGCCGGGCAGCAGGTACATCGAGCCGGACTGGGAAACCGGCTCACTCTTTTGAAAATCGTAGCCTCTGCGGAGGCAGGGGAAAGTCGTGACAGATGAACACAAACCAGAGCAGCAGTCAGATGATGACGCAATCTCAGCAAAGGTCGACAGGACTGGAGGGACTTTCAGAATCCCATTCAACAATCCCTATGTCGGGCCATACGTCAAGTATCTCATTTTTTCTATCAGTGCTTTCTTCCTGCTGCTTGCTGTTGGCATCTTACTGGCTCTATCGAGGTGATTTCGTCGGATGGTACTGCGAGCTGCCAGTGATGAGCCAATGCGTGTCTGTGTCGGCATTTGCAGTGCTGGCGATGGGCTTCGCGGCGACTGTCCGTGAGACGTATCGAGACTCTGCAATCCGCTGGACAGCACGCGGGATTGGTGCCGTCGGTGTAGGCGTTTTGATAGCATTTTCATGGCGTGTGAGTGTTGAAAACACTGAGCTGAAAAATCAGGTTATTGCCAAGACAAAAGCCAAGTCAGTGAGTGAGCAGCACGGTGCTGCGACATACACAGTGACACTGAAAAACGGTAAAGAAATTACTTGGAGTCCAGACGATGCCGGAATACGACCCGTGCCACATTTGGCAGGATGCAGTCGATCAGGGCGCATTACTTATCGAGCAGGGGATGGAATTGATAGAAGGCAACATGCCCCAGTTGATTCAATGCCGTTTGGACAATCATGGCAGTGGGCCGCAGCCGAACCCACCGGCCCCAGCACCAATGCAGCAACAGCAAAACATTCGCCAGATTTCTGACTCGGAAATGCAGTCGGAGACTGAAGACCAACGCACGTTGCGGATGGCGCTTGAGACGATTCGGCGGCAGATTGAGATTGTGAAACGAGTTACTCGACACTGACACCGGTCACTCAGACCGGAGAAATCTACACCATGAGCGATCCAGTCCCAGTGTCAGCAGTCATTGCCACAGGTCCGGCATTTCTTGGCAATCCGGATAGTGGACCTGACGGCTGCGCTGCATTGAGCAATGCCGAGGCTCTTAATTTGCTGGAACTGGCGCTGGCGTCTGCTCCAACGACTGAACCAGTAGCGTCGGGCGTCTTGTGGAGAAACAATGGTGTTGTGACACTCAGTGTCGGCATACCTCCGGCGATTACGAGTCAACCGTCAAATCAGTCTGTGACTGAAGGTGCAACGGCGACGTTTTCGGTCACTGCCACAAATGCGGCTACCTACCAATGGCAAAAGCAGGAAAGCGGGGCGGGAGCGTGGAGCAACATCAGTGGGGCGACGGCGTCCAGCTACACAACGGGCACGCTCACTGTTGCAAGCGATAACACGGATCAATATCGCTGCGTTGTCACAGGAGCAGGAGGCACAACAACCAGTGACGCTGCGACACTCACAGTCTCGCCAAACGTGGTCACGTTGAGTTCCGGCATCGTGTCCAAGATGCAGGGAGTTTTCGGAACTTCCCTGCTTGTATCAGGGTACTCTGGTCCCGGTGTTAAACTGCGTCGAATCAGCGATAACACTCTTCAAGACTTTTCATTCGGATCTGACGGAAGATTATCAAAGTCAGCAATCGACTCGTTTATGGGTGCCTCTCAACTGCGCATCGAACAGTGGTACGATCAATCAGGGTTAGGGAATCACCTGATTTCGTCGGCGACTTCAACGCAGCGTCCAGGTTTTCGCTTTGACAACGCGAACAATCCTGTTGTGACTCTTAGCGATTTCGCGGACATGCCTGTGATCGCTGGCCCTGAGTACATGGAGTGTGCAACTGGCACATTTGCGACTCGTGACTTGTCCGTCTATCAGGTCGGTCGATGGCTCAATCAGTCCGATACCCAAAATCACGCTGGTCCAGCACAGTGGCAGTTTGGCCTCTCTGGATCGACCGACTGTATTAGTGCTCAGGGTGCAGCCAACGTGAACACCACGGCCCCAACAGCAGCGAGGTTTATCTTTCAGCGAGTATTCATAAACGGCTCATTTGTCGATACCCAAAGCGGCGGTAAGTCATCCGCATGGGCAAACACGAGTCTCGGCGTGGCAACATTTCGCAGCACATCAAGCGGAATTCGATGGAAACACGGCAACTGGTTTTCACGATCGCTCGGCGCTCAGGCGAGCTTAACGGGCCGCACAGGATTTCGCTTTGGGGCTTCGTTTGGAACGTCCTTCAGATCAACAGCACATGCCACAATGTTTCTGTGCGGAGCAGCATTGAGCGATGTTGAAGAGGTGGAAGTGGAAACAAAAGCGACTCAGATTTTTAACGCGGTTTCTGCTCCTGCAAGACAAGTCATCGTCGACGGGGACTCAATCAGCGCGGCCTACAACGGCACGCTGTATGACAACCGTCTATTCAGTTGGTCGGATCAGGTATCGCGTAACCTTGGCACGGGCGTGCTGCTCCGCAACGTCGCAATCAGTAGTTCGCATTTCGACGCGACCGCTGACGGTGGAACTCGGGCCTACGAGATCACATCACAAGCTCCAGACCGCGTCGATACGCTCATGAACGGCACGGCATTTACTGGCGGGCAACTGATTGTGATTTGGGCAGGTACAAACGACATTCTGTACAAGTCCGGAGTAAGCGGCGATGGAACGGCAGTGCATACGAGACTTCAAGCTTATTGCAACGCACGAAAAGCGGCGACGCCGTCTGTCAAAATCCTCGTTGTTGGACCAATTCCACGCGGACCATTTAGTGCTGGACGGACAACGGAGCTGAACGCTTTCAACACGCTGATTGCTGCCAACTGGGCGAGCTATGCAGATGGCTTTGTTGATATGTCTGCGCAGAACTGGACGCCTTCTGGGAGCTACGCGACGAATTATCAAAGCGACCAGATTCACCCTAACGCAACCGGGCATGCGAAAGCGGCGGCGATAATTGAGCCAGCGATCAGAACACTTTTGGGAATGTGATAAATGCCGACGACTCAAACGGTGCAAATTGTGGCCTACGATTACGGGCCTTCGCTGTCGTCAGTGACCCTGCGAAGCCTTTCCGATGATTCGTTGGTTGCAACTGCGGACACATGCAACGAAGTGACTGCGGATTCCGGTTTGTATGCTGCCGTGTTTGGCGAGACTGCCGTGATTCCAGCGGGAAACTATCGCCTTCGCGCTGTCGTCTCTGGCGCTCCGCTCAATCGATACGTTACGCTTGCCGGGACCGATGGCGAGGTTGTGCAATCAAGTAGCGTTCCGCCAGATGCGTCATTGACGGCGAAAGTCGACGCGATTGGCGTGGCATTGGCGGGGGGTTCACCGGTGGAGCCCACCGTTGCGACCGTGTTTGAGTTGCTGGAGTCAACTTACGCCTTCGCTTCTCAAATCAGCGGCAGCCGCATTGCTCACGTTGGGCCAGTCAAGCCGGGCGGCGATATTGAGCTG
>JACCDR010276915.1_pt1 | contig 20894 bp, 25 predicted proteins | sample 7446431 | NCBI WGS metagenome assembly JACCDR01 (sample SAMN15323443, study PRJNA562643) | freshwater metagenome | isolation source: river surface water | place: USA:Blue River Watershed | collected 2017-08-17 | reverse complement strand
GCGCGGTTGAACCTGCGCCTTGGTGTTCGGTTACTTATTTAAAATCGCGTTTTCAAGAAATTCTTAAAATCACTCAGAATTAAAAATCCTGCAGGTATCCAAATCAAAGTCAGAACGGTTCCGATAATCATTCCCCATGAAAGCGCCAAGGTAATGTCTACTAAGATAGCATCATATCCGCCCCAGCCAAAAGCGGTGGGTAACAAACCCACAACCGTGGTTAAACCCGTCGCTAAAACAGCGCGAAGTCTTTTTCCAGAGGCTTCAACCAAAAGATCTTTCAGACTGATTCCAGATCCTCGCTCAGCTTGCAATTCTCGAATATAATCTACCAAGATAATAGCGGAATTGATCACGACTCCTGTTAAGCCGACAACACCGATAAAGGCTAGAAAGCTCAAAGGTCTGCTGACCAATGTGAAAGAATAAAAGACCCCGACCAGTCCCAAAGGAATGGTTGAGAGCACTAACAAGGATTGAGAATAGCTTCTAAAAGTAAAAACCAAAGTTGCAAAGATTCCGAATAAAGCCAGAATCAAAGCAATCACCAAGGACTGCAAAGATTCATTGGTGCTCTCTTCTTCTCCCCCAAAGACAGCGCTCACCAAGGGATATTTGCTACTCATCTTTTCGAAAATTTCTTGTGCAATATTGTTCGCCGTTTGAGAAGTGACTTTGACGTTATCAACCTCTGAAGTGATCGTGATCGAGCTCTTATATTCATATTTCTTTTTTGTTTTCGGAGCTTGAGCTTTTTTAAATTCACCCAGCGAAGTCAGTGGAACCAAATTTCCTTTGGGTGTGACAATCTCAATTTTATTTAAATCTTCAATGCTATTTCGACTGTTTTCATCAAATCGAACTACCAAATCAAAATCTTTTCCAAACTCTGTCAATTTAGCAGCTGTTGAGCCTTCTAGAGCGGTTCTTAGATTTAATCCAATCAAATCTGTCGAAAGACCTGCGTAGGCTCGAGCCTCTTCATTAAGATTGAAAAGAAACTCATTTCCTGTTGTCTGTTCATCATCTTCAAGATCAATCAGTCCTTCGACTTTTTTTAATTCAAGGAGCATTTCTTCGCGAGCACGGCTTAGTTGTTCATAGTCCGAAGATCTCAGCGTCATGGTTAATGGTTTTCCAATAGGCGGACCTGATTCAATGGGTTCAAAGCTTAATTTTTCTAATCCCTCAGGTTTTTGAATGGTCTTCAGATTGGCTAAAGTCTCTTGAACATTCAAATCTCCAGCTTTCTCAGGTTTGATCGCAACCAAAATGATTCCAACATTGTTTCCAGTCTTTGATTTTGGATCCGAAGGATCCGTTTGAGAAACTCCTGAACGGGCAATGACGGATTGAACCACCGAAGGATCCATCGTGGCTAATACTGATTTCGAGATTTGAGCTGCAAATTCGTCAGTCTTATAAATACTGGTTTCAGGTTTGGCTTCAAAGCGAGCGACATAATATTCGACACCATCTGCGGGGAAAAGCTCAAATCGATTAAAGACAGCAGTTACAAACACGCCAGAGAAAATTAAAATCGTGAGACTCAAGACAGTCAGGTATTTGCGATCCAGTGTCCAACGAATTAAATTCTGAAACTTGATTTCAATTCGAGAAAACCAATCACTGCTTTGGACTTTCCTAGCGCGGACTTTGAGAAATTGAAGTCGGGCTGGAAGTAAAGTAAGGGATTCTACTAAACTGATGGTCAGTGCGATAGCAACAACAATAGGAATCCATTTAATAAATTGACCCATCACTCCTTTGGTAACAAGCATGGGTATAAAAGCGGATACGATTGTGATTGTCGAAGCAGTGAATGGAATCCAAAATTGCTGTGCTGATTTGATGGCGGCTTCACGAGGCGCTATTCCCCGTTCAACCAGACTGGTATAATTCTCTGAAATGACCACTGAATTATCCACCAAATTTCCCAAACAAATAATCAGGGCAATCATGGTGATAATATTAAAATTAGCACCCAAGAAAACCATCATTGCCACCGTCGCCACGGCACAAATCGGTAAGCTGAGACTGCTCAGCAGTCCTGCCTTTCCAGGAAGAAAAACAAATAGAACGAGCAAGACAATCAACATCCCAGAGAGCGCATTGAAGCTCACGATATCAAGGCGATTCCGAATACGTGCTCCTTCGTCGTTATAAACTAAGAGCTGATAAGAGCTGTCTAAAGACTTCTTAAAGTTAGCGACTCTTCGGTCGACTTCATCAAGAACGGTGAGAGCATCAGCATCTCCCTTTTTTGTAGTGATCAAAAGGGTCGCTTCTTCACCGTTAATACGAGCTAAGAGCTGAGGCTTTTTCCCCGAATCCACAACACGTCCCACATCACGGATGCGAACAGATTGACCCGCATCATTTGAGCGAATGATGACTTGCTCAAGATCAGAGACTTTGACTTTCTTACCATAGACACGAACCAAATTAATCGAAGCTCTGTCATCAATATATCCAGAAGGAACGTTTTTGATCTGTTGTGAGAGTGCGGAGAAGACTTCGGCAAGACCAATGCCATAAGCTTTTAACTTTCTCTGATCTAACTGTACCTGCAGTTCCCGATCTAAATATCCGCTCATTCGAACTGAAGACACTCCTTTGACGTCTTCAATCTCATCCTGCAACTGATCAGCTAAAATATCTCTTTGACGATTCTTATTGCTGCCAATTAAGGCAAGCTCCAGGACAGGAATTTCTTTAGCATCAATTTCTAAGACTAAAGGCGATTCGGTGACTTCGGGAGGTAGCTTGCCGCTCGCTCTTTGTACGGCTTTCTGAATATCAGAAACAACATCATCCGAATCTGTGCCATCAATATCAATTCGAATGACAATATTGCTCAGATCACTTTGGGAAACCGAACGAACATCACGAATTCCGGCAATACCTCGGAGCTCTTCTTCGATTGTCTGGGTGACTTTGTCTTGGACCTCTTCAGGAGAAGCTCCAGGAAAAACTGTTGTCACTGAAACCACTGCAAAGTTAACCGGAGGGAAAGATTCTCTTTGCAATAAACTAAAGCTCAGAATTCCGACAATGAAAATAAAAGCGGTGGTTAAAAAAGAAAATTTCCAGTTATCAACGAAGAAAGCAAAAATTCTATTCATAAGAGTTATACCGATATTGTGAAAGCTGCTGATATTTTTTTTCTAATTCGATGGCGAGTGCAAATTTACCTGACTGAGCTCGAGCTAGATCTAGCTCAAACTGTAAGACTTGATAAATCGAAGAACGACCTTGATTGAGAAGCTTTCTTTCATTCTTTAATTTCTCAGCTTGTGTTTTCTCAAGCTTTAAATTCAGAGCCAGCATTTCAACCATTTGATTTGTTTGCTCAACCAAATCTCTTAAGAAAATCTCTCTCTGCTCGGTTTGATAGTATTTTTTCTTTTCTTCCGAAGTCCTGGAAATCACGCTTTGTCTTTCCATAGAACGAGAAGTGATGGCCTGATCCAAAGGAATGGCCCATTGCAGTCCAATGAACTGTGTCGGATATCGACCTCTTTGAGATTGATTATAAGATTCATTCCAATCTTGGTCTCTTCCACTGATTGACATGGAAGCCACTAAATCAAGGCGTGATCGATTTTGTTCACGGCTTAAAATTGCCGACTGATTTCTTAAATCTTCACTGAGAAGCAAGAGCTTTTCTTGAGCTGTGATCTTTTTGGCTAGTTTTTGAAAATCGACTTTTTTGAATTTTGCAAAGTCATAGACGGGGACTTGGAAACTGCTATCTTTTGAAAGAACTAGTTTTAAAAGTCTCTCAAATTGGCCATACCTCATTTGAGAACTCTTGAGTTCGAGCTCGGCTTGTTCCAGAGCAGATCTGGTTTGTAAAAAATTAGAAGAAGCCTCTAAATTCATAGCCGCTTTTTTTCGTACGATCTCATAAATTTTTTGAATGCGAACCAGGGTCTCTGATTGAGATTCTAATTGCTCTTTTTGTAAGATCGTCGACCAAAGCAAGACTTTGGCTTCATTCATCCGTGTATCATAAGCTGTTTCGGCTTCGAGAGCTTCTCGCTTTTTGCTCAATGATAAGAGCTGATAGTCTGCTCGGACTGTTCTCCCAAATCCGCCAGATAAAAGAGGCAATTTAAGATCTATTGCAGGCTGCGTTTCCCAAGTCTTTGAATTGAAATTACCGCTTCCGGCATTTCCATTCACAATTTCTGTTTGATTCGAGTTCAGCGAAATTTTACTTTCTAAACCGAAACTGAAAACTTTTTGAAAACCAACTTGTGCACCCAGATTATTGAGAGAATCATAGCTAAAACTAGGATTATCAGAAGGTCTCTTGTCAGTCCGTCTATTGACGCCACCAATGAAATGCCAAGAATAAATGAGTTCGGCTTCTTCAACATTGGCTTCTAAAGCTTTCTTTTGCTCATAAAGAGATTTAAGCTCTGCATTTTCACTGCGAACGAAATTTTCAAACTCCTCTTCCGTGAAAGAATGAGATAACTGCGGCGTAAAGAAGGAAAAAGCGATAAGAAGAAATAATTTAAGGCGAAAAATATGACTCATAGAGATCCTTAATCTAAGCTCGAAGGATAGCTAGATAATCTATGAATTCATAGCTAAATCATTCTTCAAACAAAGGCTCGCAAGAATCTAGACCCATTCTTTTTAGTGATAATATTTATCAATAAAAACAAATACTTATAAATTTTTTATTCTCCCGACTTGACGAAGAAAAATCTCACCACAGAGTTATCTCGTAAGAACCAAAACCTAACAATGAAGGAGGTACACAATGAAAATGTTAAGCCCATTATCAACCGAGTGGTCTTGGCCACGTCGCAGTTTGTCTCCCGACATGATGGGAGATGTCTTCGATGATTTCGATCGCATCGTGAATTCTTTTGTTAGCCCGACATATGCCAATACGGTCGGCTTTCAACCAAGCTGCGATATCAATGAATCCGAATCTCATTTTATGGTGAGCTTCGATATGCCCGGCGTAAAGAAAGAAGACATTAAAATCGAAGTGAAAGATAAACATCTGTTCATCTCCGGTGAGCGTCATCGCGAGATTAAAGAAGAGCAGAGAGGATCGACTTTGCGGCACGAGCGTATGTACGGAAAATTTGAACGCACTTTTGTGCTTCCATCTCTGATCGACACGGAGAAAATCGAGGCGCAATTTGAAAATGGCGTTCTCAACATTGCCCTTCCCAAAGCTGAAAGCGCAAAAGCTAGAACGATTCAAATCCAGTCCGAGCAGAGTGGTTTCTTTGATCGACTGTTGGGAAATAAAAAAGATTTAAAAGATATCAAAGTCTCCTAGCTCCCTAGGAAAAAGAGATCATCCAGAGTGGTGATCTTAAGCAAGGGTGGCGTTTCATTAGGAAACGCCGCCTTTCCAAACATTTGACGTAACTTCTTTTTAACCAATGCCCTGGATGGCATTAAAGGAGATACAAAATGGGTACATCAAAGACACTTAAAATATCACAAACGGGTGTTCTGATTCCTTGGACAAAACGTCTCGGGGATTCTATTTCCGAATATAAATTCGTCTGCAAAGATGGTTTCGAGTACTTTATTTTAGCTGATTCTGATTGGCGCGAGGCCTTAGCTTGGTACAGCTTGGACGAAGTTAAAATTATCGGGCTTTTGGATATTTCAAAAAAAGCTCTAATCCCTCAAAAAATATTACCGAAGAATCTTTTTCGGGACCACGAAAGCCTTCAAGAAACTCTTCGTCGAAAGGGGAAAGAGATCTTTAAAAAATTGGTTCATAGCGCTCACGAGCTGGTGTTCATACCAGCTGCGATTTGCGCCATGATGATTTGGTAATGAAACTATTAAAACTTGAAGCCGAGACCCAGAGTATTCACCTCGGTCGCTCGAGCATCATAGCCGCCATCTTTTTCTAAACGGTTGAAATGAAGATTAATGCTTTGTGTGAGAGCCACATCTAACCCGATCACAGTGCCGTACTTAAAAGCACGGATTCGATCTTGGGTTCCAGCCGGGGAAAAGGCATTGTCATACGAAGCATCTTTTCTCTCAGTGGTATCAGCTTCCAGGAAAAGGCTTCCAGTGATCGTCATTTGTCTTCCGACAAGATGATTTAATCGGTAACCAAAGCCTGTATCCACAGCTAAATAAGAGTTTTGATCTTTACCATCACCGGCACCATAATGAATTAAATTTTTTTGAAAGAAATTATCTGTGATATTAAAGGCTGATGTGATTCCAAGAGCAAAAGTATCCAGTCTCGGATTGGAGAACTTTTTTTCATTATAAGATCTTGAAGGAGTGATTTGAAAATAAAAGCCAAATTGCTTCTCAAGATCATGCAAAAGATCTCCTGAAAGACCTAGGGTTAAATAGGAGCCCTGATCTTTTTCGTAGAATAGGGTGGATCCAACTTGTTCCTTACCGCTGGTGAAGCTTCCGTACTCAAAGTATAAATTAGATCTACCGAGACCCAGCAGGCCTTCGAAGCCCCGGGCATATTTTAATTTATAAATATCGATTTGCGCCTTTTGAAAAGAATCGCGGTTAGAATTGGGTTCTAATTTCCCACCCTCCGCTTGGCTTCCGACGCTGATGTAATTCTCACCGGCATTGATAATGCTGGGTCCACTGACAAAAGCCAGTGCTGACTGAGAGGCTAAAAGAAGAGACAAGCCTAATATTTTCATAAATGATTCCTTTAGTATTGAGTGATGAGATCAACCCATGCTTGTGGTAAATGATTCAGTAAAAAAGCTTCCACTGATTTATCAAATCCAAAAAGAATAAAGATTCCTGTCATTAAAAGAATAACACCGAAAAAAACTTTGGAATTTTCTGAAAACTTCATAATTCGACTTTGATTTCTTTGGAAGAAAGATCTCAGCCCATAAGAAATCAAAAGCATCGGAATCGCAGCCCCGATCGCATAAACAATCATAATCTGAAGAGCATCGATCGAAGAGCCTTTTTGGCTTGCCAAAGAAACAGCCACACCTAATGTGGGACCTGCACATGGAGACCAAATGATTCCCAGTAAACCACCTAGAATCAAAGAATCCAAATTCGAGGATTCATCTAGTTTTAACTTTTGACTGACCGAGGATCCTGAATTGGCAAATGAATTCAGTTTCTCTGAAATCAGAGTTTGAACTTTGCTGGAGAGAAAAAACAAACTGGTCAGAATTAAGAGAATCGCTGAACCGCTTCGGATTTGATCGCCATCAAGACCTAGCAAACTGCCAAAGCGGCTCAAGCTAAAGCCAACAATCACAAAACTGATTGCAAGACCTAAAACCATATACAGAGGAGCCTTCCGATTTTTTCTCAAGGCGCTGCCTAATAAAAAAGGCAAGATCGGAAGCACACAGGGAGACAGTGTCGTTAAAAGACCTGCAATAAATGAAAAGCTCCACTGTAATGTCATATTAAAGTCCCATGTCGATTAATTTTTTAAGCTCTTCTTTATCAGTGACACCTGTTTTTCTGGCGACCTCTTTCCCGTTTTTAAAGACGACAATGGTCGATTGTTTCGAGACATTGAGAGATTTTTTAAGATCTTTTTCTTTATCAAAGTCCGCTTTTAAGGCGATGACTTTTTCATAGCCTTTCATGTTCACGATTTCATTCAAAAGAGGTTCTTGTTTTCGACAAGTGGGGCACCAGCTCGCATGAAAATCCACAACCACAGTCTGACCAGCCTTAATAGCCGTATCATAATCGTCTTGGGAAAAGGCTTTGAAATCTGCCTGGGCAAAAAGAGAAAGAGATAAGATCGCTGATAAGACCAGACCTGAAAATAGCTTCATTTTGAGCTCCTTTAGTGTTTATATTGATATGAAAATCAATAGTTTAGCTTTGTATTCGTGGCTTTTTCAGAAAAGTTACAAAACGGTGTAACTTTTTTTTGATTTTATCGAATTCATCTGGAGAAAACGTTTTGTCTGAAAATGAGACAGTCTTTCAGCAGCTCATGATTAAAGCCCAACTGGGTGATTCAGCTGCATACAAGGAGCTCTTATCAGGCGTGAGCTTATTTTTAAAAAATTATTTGCGGAAAAGAATTTTTGAAAAGAGCGAAATTGAAGAAGTTCTCCAGGAGATACTGATGGCTGTTCATAAATCTCTGCATACCTATGATAGCAATAAGGCTTTTATGAGTTGGCTTTTGGCTATTACTGAATACAAGGTTGTAGACTTTATTAGAGAGTTTAAAAAGCATTCGGTAGAGACTGATTTAGAACCCGTTTCTCGCTTTTTTGCCGGAACCTATGCCGATTCTGACTTAAGAATTGATATTGATCGAGCCATGAATAAGCTCCCAGAGCGAGAAAGAAAGGTTCTGACTCTGCTAAAAATAGAAGGACAATCTGCACAAGAAATCGCTGAGAAGTTGGATTTAACTGAAGCCAATGTCAAAGTCATCGCTCATAGAGCCTATCATCAATTGCGGCTACGGCTGGGGATGGGAGCATGAAAACAAATACTGATCATCTGATTCAAGAGCTCACGGCGGGTCTTAAACCTGTGAAGCTTGTTCAATTCTCGTTTATTGATTTCTTCAAGGTATTCTCAGCAGGAATTTTATGTGTTCTTCTGGCTTTGGGTTTTTTTGGATTGAGAAATGATTTTTCAGAACAAATTCAATCTCTTCATTTCTGGTTGGATGTTTCCTTAATTCTTATTCTAGCGGTCTTCGCAATTCTTGCCGCTTTTAAGCTGAGCATTCCTTCGTTAGATAATAGAAAATCTTATTATTTGCCGTTGATAGCTTTGCTACTGATGCTGATATCGACAGGTGTTTTATTCTTATCTGATGATCAAGCATTTCATTATACAGGTCATGGTTGGTCTTGTGTGGCTGAAATTTTGGCAATGAGCTTGCTGCCGACGGCTGTTCTTTTTCATTTTATTAAAAAAGCAGCCATCCTTGAGCGGGAAATAATTGGGATGCTTGTCATCCTCGGCGGTCTTGCTTTTGGATTGCTAGCCGCGCAAATGACCTGTTCGGATGCGACCCCCTTGCATTTTGCTCTGTGGCATCTTTTTCCATCAATGCTCGTCGCTGGATCTGGATTTTATCTCGCCAGAAAAGTGATTAAGAAAATTTAATTCTTCTTCAGCTCCGAGTAAAACTCAGCTTTAAAGTCATTAAGCATCTTGGCAGCGTGAGATCCATCAAAGAGACGATGATCAAAGGTCACCCCGAGATGAACAATCTCTCGCACACAGATTTTTCCGTCATGAAATTTGACTTCGGAAGTGGATTCTCCAATGGACACCATCACCGAAGCTCGGGCCAAAGGTACCAAAGGGAGAAGAGCTTTATTGATCCCCAGTGAACCCACGTTAGAAACAATAATGGATCCAAAAGGTCTCAGCGGAAGCAATTTGATTCCTAGTCGGGTATTTAATTCGTAAATCAAAAAAGTATAAGCTTTTAAAAAATAGTTGAGCAACCACTGAGGGAGCCAATCAATCACTTTGAGCGCAAAGCCAAGATGAGGATCTTTCAGTTTTCTAACCAAATCTGACTTGTGATTGACCGCTGTCCGAACTTGCTCTGGTGAGAGATCAGGAGAGACTTCGATATTAATTAAGGACAAATCGTTTTGCGGTCCTGGGATGTTGACCATCACCGAAATCATTTGATCTTTTCTTTGAACAGGTCGACCCCATTTGATCATGCTATTGAGCTCGGGGTTTTTTAATATCGCATGATTCAGACCTTTGATGACCAAAGGAAGAATCATCGATTTTTCTTTCAGCTCGGTGACATCGACTTCGGTGAATCCATAGACCGAAGGATCACCGGTGTGTTGCCAAATCGAGGTCGCCATTTTTCTAAAGATCGCTTTACTACTCAAAATCTTTAAGCCTTTCTTACGAGCTTGAGTCGAATGGGCCCTTTGGCGGTAGAGGGATCCACATTTTGACCATTTTGCTGAATGACAATCAGTCCTTGGGCTACCAATTTTCTTGCTGAAATTCGTACTTGCTCCATGATGAGCTTATCTTTTTTTTGATCTAGAGGAAGCACTTCTGAGGGACAAATCGTCTTATCTCGACCTCTTTTTTGAAGCAGGTCTAGGATTTCTGTTTCAAATCCTTTTTGACCTTTGCTCCGGCGGCATCTCTCGCTGCAGTATTTGATTTGGTCCCAATTTTTTTCCCATTTTTTCCTGGGTTCAATTTCACGACCACAGCCTTCGCAGATTTTCATTTTGATTTCTCTCTTTTGTATCAGGCTTAGTGAGTCAGTTTATTTCTGAGCTTGAGAGCTTCTGCATCCAAAATTTTCCAGCGCTCTTTTGTGATTTTCTGGCAAGATCGGGCCATCATAGAAAGTCGAGGATTCTTCAAGAAAAAGGCCTCATGCTTTTTAATAAATTGCCAATAAAGCCCATCGACTCCGTCACACCAATCTTCTTTGGGATAGCCTCCCATTTTTCTCAGATAATTCGATCCGCAAATATAAGGTTTCGTGGCAAAAATTCCTCCGTCAGAAAAAAGAGCCATACCGTAAACATTAGGCCCCATCACCCAATCTGAAGAGTCTATAAACATTTCCATAAACCATTTATGTGCTTCTTGAGGATGAATTTCTAATAAAAGCATCAAGCTTCCTAAAATCATCAATCTCTCAATGTGATGAGCGTATCCGCGTTTAATCACTCTCCGAAGAGTTTCATCCAAAGGCGGAATTCCGGTTTTACCTTCATACCAATGCGGACTGAGCTTTTTTTGGTGATTCCAAAAATTAGTCTTATCCTGAGTCTCGCTGTGATTTTGATAAATCCCACGAATAAACTCTCTCCACCCAATGACTTGGCGAATGAATCCCTCTAATGAAGCGAGAGGTATTTTATTCTTTTCAGAGAAGCTCAAGGTTTCTCGAATAACCTCAGCAGGTGTGAGCAATCCGCAATTGAGAAAAGGAGTCAGCGCTGAATGGAAAACAAATTCAGAATGAGGCGCAATGGCATCTTCATAAGGTCCAAACTCGGCGAGGCGATCCTTCAAAAAAGATTTTAGCCATTTTTTAGCTTCAGATCTGTCGACGGGGAGCCAGAAATCAGAATTATCCCCCGAATGCTTCGGGAAATTTTTATCGACGACTTGGATCGCTTTCTGAATATTCTCGGTCATTCTAAATTTTGGCAGTTCCGGCGTTTTCATGTCCTTAGGAAGCGCTAAGCGATTTTCAGTATCAAAGCTCCAGGCGCCTCCGACAGGCTTATCGTTTTCGACTAGAATCTTCAGTCTTTTTCTTTGCCCTTCATAGAATGTTTTCATAAAAGGTTTCTTATAAGATTGAAGATATTCGCGAAACTGAGCTCGGGATGTCAGAAACATCGGGCTTGGCCAGATATCGACGCTCAATTGAGCTTTTGCAAAAGCTGAATGAATTCTTTTTTCAAAAAATTTATCCTCGATTTCAAAACAGTGAACTTGTTTTATTTTCTTATCTTCACAAAATTGGAGCAGAGAGCTTTCAAAATCGATTTTTTTTGAACCCGATACTGGCTTGAACTCTTCATAATGAACTTTGTAACCAAGGGCTTCCAGTTCATCCCGGTAAGATCTCATAGCTGCAAAGAAGAAGGTGATTTTATGCTTATGAAATTGAAAATAAGTCGCCAGTTCCGCATCTTCTCTCAAAAAAAATAGAGTCTTTTTGGGATCCAGGCCCTTTTTCTCAAACAGGGCAGGGTTGAATAATTGATTTCCCAAAATTAGAAAGAGATTCACGGGTTTTCTCCTTTTTTCTTCATATAGTTCATACTAGCATGAACTATATGGAAGATCACCTCAAATCTCGATGCTTATAACTCTTCCGCGAAGACCTTTTCGGTGATTTTCCAGAATTTGTCCTGCTTTCGAGCAATCACGAAGGAGGGGAGTCGGAAAAGTCTTTGATATTTAATAACTTCGGCTGGGCTGATCAGGTCGATTGCTAGCTCAGGTCTGCGCAAATGAGATCTCAAGAAATTGATGTTAAACTTTTTGATCGAAGAAGCGTTAGAAAAGAAATGGGCTTCGCTGACGTATTGCCCGTCATAATCATAATAACGGACCTCGAGATAAGGGTTGCCATTCTTATCAGGTCTTTCTTCAAAGGTGACTCGGTCTGGTGTCATCACATGGGCATTTTTCGAGAGTCTCGCTTGTTTTAATTTGGTATCAGCATCAATCAGAACGGCCTGGCATTTTTCACAGTCTCTCGCGGTGATATCATTCTCTGCTCCGCAAACATGACAAAGCTTTAATCGAAAGCGAAAACCACATGCTTTGATCTCATAGGTTTTCTCGTCGTGAACTCCACCTTTGCATTTTCTTCCGAAATGCTCGATCAGATTTCCATCATTATCTAAATGTCCCCAGAAATCATTTTCAAAACCACATTTCGGACAAGGGATATAAACGGGAACCGATTTTTTACTGGGCTTTTTCTCCCCGACCTCGGGGGCATAAATATCATGTTGCATGCCTGTATAATCCAAGATGTAACAATCTTTCTTATCATCCGATAAACGCAGCCCTCGGCCGACAATCTGTTGGTATAGGCTGTTAGATTCTGTCGGACGCAAGATCGCAATCACGTCCACATGAGGAGCATCAAATCCAGTGGTGAGAACAGAAACATTCACCAGATATTTGAATTTTCTATTCTTGAAATCTTCAACGATTTGATCACGATCTTTCATCTCGGTATCACCAATGACGAGCCGTGAATCTTTAGCGGGCAAATGAGACATAATTTCTTCAGCATGTTTTACGGAAGAGCTAAAGATCATAACCCCTTTTCGATCATACTTTTCAGTGATGTCGATAATGTTTTGAATAATTAAAGGAGTTAATCTTTTTTGAGATTTAAGAATTTCTTCAATCTCAGCCACGCTGTAAGCTCGGTCATTTTCAGTCAATGCCGAGAAATCATAACTGGTCACAGGGATGTCGACCTTCACCGGTGTCGTAAGATAATGGTGCTTGATCATATAGCTGAGCGGAAGCTCGTAAACACATTGCTTAAAAAATCGCGGTCTTTCGGATTTAATTTCTCCAGTGTGAGAATATTCGTAAATCCAGCCAAGACCTAATCGATAAGGTGTTGCGGTGAGACCTAGGATAAAAATACCAGGATTCTGCTCTTGAAGTTTTTTGATGACCTCTTGATATTGGGTGGAGCCTTCTTCGGCGACACGGTGGCATTCATCAATAATCAATAAAGAAAAATTCTGAAAAAATTCCTCAGGAGCGCGAGCGACAGATTGCACGCTGCCAAAGATGGCTTTATTTTCCCAATCTTTCTTGCCAAGGCTTGCAGAGAAAATTCCGGCTTCTAAGCCATAGCTTTTATATTTTTCATAATTTTGCTCTACCAATTCTTTAACGTGAGCTAAGACGAGAACGCGGCCTTTCGCGATGCGGGCCAGCTCAGCGATGACCAAGCTTTTCCCCGCACCTGTTGGAAGAACAATCACAGCCGGCTGCTGCTTTTTCTGAAAAAAACGAATCACGTTCTGCACGGCTTGTTGTTGGTATTCTCTGAGTTTGTACATAAATCTTAAGACATTTTTAGCACATACTCTTCTAATTTATCAAAAGATCCTGTCCATCCCTGTGTCATACCAGGTTTTGCAAGTTTAAAAGTGGTGTGTTCTTCGGCAGAGGCCTTGCCATGCACTTCCCACTCAATCGTTACGCGTGTTTGCTCAGGTCCTTCTTCATAAAAGTTGATCACCGTCTTCATTTCAGCTGGAAATGTAGGCGCTGCAGGATGACGAGAGATATTTCCGTCCTTATCAGTAAAGATTTGAGTATAAACGACCCGATTTGGTTTAGTGACCTCGAGATATTTTGCCTTTCCGTACATCATCATTCCGTTGCCGCTCATGGCGTAAAAAGATTCTCCGCCTGATCGGATATCGGCTTTCAAATATTCCCCTTCCATTCCGGTCGGTGGCATCCAGTTCATAATGTGTTTTGGATTCGTCCAAAGATCAAACAAGGTATGAATGTCCGTATTAAATGATCGATTAATAACGAAAATTTCTTTTCCTGACTTTTCTTTCTCTAAATACTCAGCCAAGCGATCCCAAGTTGAATCTCCACCGGCTTTTTTAACAAATTTTTTGGTTTCTTTCGCGGCTTCCTCGGTCGGAAGAGCCATGGTCATTTCCATTTTTGTTTTGCCCTTAAGATCTGTGAAATGAACAGTCACGCGAAACATCGGTGGTTTATCTTCAAAGCCGCCGTGATCATAAACAAGACGTTTGTATTTTTCGACTTCGAGGAATTTGGTGTGATTCGGCCAATCCGTTCCATCAGGTCCGTGCATGGTATAAAGCCAATCGCCGCCTGTGCGAACATCTTTTCTTTTTGTCGTCAGAGTAAATCCACGAGGTCCCCACCACTGGGCAACCTGTTCAGGATCCACCCAGGCCTCCCAGACTTGTTTGACACTCGCATCGTAAATTCGTTCGATATACAATTCGTTGGGTTTACTTTTTACGGCCATTTTTTTTCCCTTTTTTAGATATCTTCTTTTTCGCATTCATAGTGTTGAGATAAATTTCTAGACGATCAAAGCTGTCTTCCCAAAACTGTCGATACTGTTGGACCCAATCATCCGCGAGCTTCAGAGATTTTCCATTGAGCTCACAAGGTCTTGTTTGTGCTTCTTTCCCCCGAGAAATGAGGCCTGCACGCTCGAGTACTTTCAGATGCTTCGTAATGGCGGGGCCGCTCATATCAAAAGGCTCAGCGAGCTCTCCGACGGAAGCAGAGCCCCGAGATAGACGCTCGAGAATAGCTCTTCGGGTGGGGTCAGCGAGAGCTTGAAATGTTAGAGATAATGAGTCCATATATTACCTATCGGTTAATTAACTAAAAGGTTAAATAATAAATGAGAAAAAAGCAAATAAAAAAGCCAGGCTGGTTAAGGCCTGGCTTTTATTAAAGATTTTAAATCACTCAATTATTTCAAAGGACAGGTGTTAAGTCCAAAAACTTTGTATAAAGGACAGAATCCCACGACGCCTGTCGCAAGGGGAATGATTCCCACATAACCCCAAGCTGTTTGCGGTCCTATAAAAACGAGACTCAATAGTCCTAATCCTAAAACAACGCGCAGAATGCGATCCATTCTTCCTTCATTCGTTAACATTGTGATCTCCTTTATTTTTAAAAATGGGCAAAGCCCTTGTTGATTTCGATATTGTTCAGAATAATTCTGTATTCAATTGGAAAGACTTTTGCCAGCATGGCGCTGACCCCGCAGTATTTGGACTGTGATAAATGAACGGCTTCGATCAATTTATCAGATTCCACTTTGCCATTTACTTTGAAGAACAAAACAGCTTTTTCAAAGACAGCGGGGTGGCCGCTGGCGGTCGTTTCGATATCCAATTCCACTTCAAACGTGTCCGGCAATTGTTTGTGTTTTTTGAGCAAGGCAATCACGTCCATGGCTGTACATCCACCTAAGCCCATGGCCACAAGCTCTTTCGGAGTTGCACCTGTGTCTTTGCCAATGGGATTTTTTGCGTCCATGATGACAGCATGGTTTCCCGTTGAACCTTCGAATTGCATATTGTCTTTCCAGATCACAGAAGCTTTCATTTTTTCTCCTTATTTGTCTTGAGCAAAGGCCGGGCCAAGTTGATCAGACTTTTATTGCTTGAAAGGGATATTGCTTGAGCTATTTTGTCTCATTCAATGGGAATTTTGAGATATCTTTTTCCATTCTTATCTTTTGCCGGCAAATGTCCTGCATCGATATTAACCTGGACTGAAGGCAAGAGCAGCTTTGGAGCCGCCAATGTTTTATCTCTCTCAGTGCGAAAGCGAACAAAATCTTCCATGCTTGTCTGCGCTTTCAGTTGAATATTATTTTTCTTTTCTTCGGCAATCGTCGCCATAAATTTGAGTGGACGACCATTGGGAAGATAATCATGTCCAGTATAAACTTTGGTGTCTTCGGGTAATTCGTAGATCTTATCTTGAACCGAGTGATAAAGATCTTGAGCGCTTCCAGCTGGGAAATCACAACGACCGGTTCCATAATCTGGCATAAATAGAGCATCTCCGACGAAGATATTTCCGTGAATGTAATAAGAAGCACAGGCTGGGGTATGGCCGGGTGTGAAAAGTGTTTTTATAAGAATCGACCCGGCTGAAAACTGCTCACCCTCTTTCAATAGCCGGTCAAACTGAGAGCCATCTGTTTTGAAATCAGCGGGCAGGCCAAATATTACCTTAAAAATTTCTTGAACCTTGGTGATCTTTTCGCCAATTGCAATTGGCGCATCAGGAAATGCTTTCTTGATTATTTGTGAGCCACTCAAGTGGTCGGCGTGAGCATGAGTTTCTAGAATAAAATGGAGCTGAAGATTCTGCGATTTGAGAAAGTCGATGACAGTTTTGGCGGATTCTTCACTCGTTTTCGAAGATGCGGGGTCATAATCTAGGACTGGATCAATCACGAGAGCATCTCTCGTTTTTGGATCCCAAACAACATAGGTCAGCGTCCAGGTATTCTTATCAAAAAATTCTTTCACTTGGACCATAATGGACTCCTTTAGCTTCAAGATAGATGACGAAATTGTTCCAACAAAATAGCGCTTCCCATAATCAATATAAAAAAGCCAAAAGCTTTCTTTAATTTTTGTTCTTTCACTTTGTGAGAAAATGAAGCTCCCAGAATAATTCCGAAAATTGCAATTCCAGCAATTGTTATCAGGAAAATCCAATCAACGCTTGCGCCGCGAGAGAGATCTCCAGCAAAACCTAAGAGAGATTGCAGAGCGATAATCATGAGCGAAGTCCCCACAGCTACTCTCATCGATAATCCGCTCAAAAGAACAAGAGCAGGAATAATCAAGAAGCCACCACCAGCTCCCACAAATCCTGCTATGAGACCGACGATCAATCCTTGCAATACTGTGAGACCTGACAAAAATTTGGGGTTGATCTTCAGTCTTTCAGTCTTATTTTTAGGTTTCAGCATCGAGTAAGAAGCCAATATCATTAAGGATGCAAAAACAATCATGATGAGGACTTCTTTGCTCAGTAAAAATCCTTCGTAACTGATCAGAGTATCTGGCAAAGAAGGTAAAATCAGGCCTCGAGAAATATAAACTCCGATAATACTGGGAATGGCAAATAGAAGACCCACGGAATAATTAATTTCAACTCGTCGAACGTAAATAAAACTTCCGATGAGCGTAGTTAGGCCCACAATAAAAAGAGAATAGCTCGTCGCCAAAGTCGGCGAGAGACGAAAGAGATAAACAAGAATGGGAACTGTCATAATGGATCCACCGCCGCCCATCAGGCCGAGAATGATCCCCATCAATAGACTTGCAATGTAGCCAGCTAATTCCATTGTTATTCTTTCAGCTTCAGGTAAGGCTCAGTTTTTTTAAAAAGAAACATTCCCAAAAGCATAAATGAGACAAAAAGAATTGTGCGAACATCTCCGGTAGGAATTGAGCTCAGAGCGGGTCCCGGACAGAATCCAGCCATTCCCCAACCTATTCCAAAAAGTGCAGACCCTATGATCAGACGAGCCGTGATATCTTTCCTTGTGGGCACATGCCATTTTGTGTCCAGAAGGGGAGTTTTCCTTTTTCGGATGAGGGGATAACTGAGACTGTGGACAAGGATGGCTCCGATCATGACAAAAATCAGTGAAGGATCCCAATGGAATATATCCAAAAAGCCGATGACCTTTTGGGGCTGAGTCATTCCAGAGAATGCTAAACCTATCGCAAAAAGTAAGCCGACAAGAAAAGCCACGGCATTTTGAGTCTTGAATTGGTTCTTCATAGCTTTCCTTCGAAAAAAAAGTTCAGAATCTGCACACTCAGAAAGCCAAAAAACATGAACGTCAATGTGGCGATGATTGATCTGGCTGAGAGACGACTGATTCCGCAGACTCCGTGGCCACTGGTGCACCCGCTGCCAAGAACTGTTCCATATCCGACAAGAAGGCCGGCGATGGTGACTAAAGGAAGGCTTCTATTGCTTTGATTGATGAACAACTCAGGACGAGAGAGAGTCATGATAAACCCACCCAGAATAAGGCCTCCCAAAAAGAAGTATCTCCATGCGCTCTCTTGGCTGGGCTTTGCCATTGAAGCAGAGACAATTCCGCTAATACCAGTGACTCGGCCATTAAAGAGAAGCATCAAGGTCACAGCGAATCCAATCAGGGCGCCACCTAACAAAGAGAATGCGATGGATGAAGATTCCATACTCATTTCTTTCCTTCTACTGGAAATTGCAGCTTATTCCACAAAATCATTCCGCCCTGGAGATTTACAGATTTTGTAAAACCCAAGGCTCTCGCTTGAACAGTTGCTCGGCCTGAACGAGCACCACTACGACAAACAAAAACCACCTCATCATCTTTATCATGACTCTGGAGAAAAGAATCGAGATCAGTCCCCAGAGTGATCAGTCGAGCTCCGGGAATATGAGAAAGCTCTCCAACATATTCGTCAGGCTGCCGGACATCAATCATGGTGACATGATCGATATGAGGCTTTAGTTGATCCGGTGAGATTTCAGGGACTTTGTCGTTAAATTGAGGATTAAAAATAGATTTGCTATTCATATTAATATATTATAATATAATAATATGAAAAGTCAAGCGGTACCCCAATCACTGTCCACTTTGAGACGCCGAAGCGAAGAGGTGGCAGGGCTGCTGAAACAGCTCTCTCATCCTCAAAGGCTTTTGATCCTTTGCAGCCTGGCTGAGGGTGAAAAGTCAGTGGGCGATATCGAGAAGGCCTGCGGAGCCTCTCAGTCTGCGGTCTCTCAGTTTCTCAAGGCTATGCGTTTAGAAGGTCTTATTGAATCCCGCCGTGAAGGAAAGCAGGTTTACTATCAGATTGCAGATGATCGCCTTTTGGATCTCATGCAAAGTCTCTATTCTATTTTCTGCAAATAAAAAAGCCAGGCTGGTTAAGGCCTGGCTTTGATTGAATATTTTGAAAGAATCAGATTATTTTGTAGCTACCAGATTCAAAGTCAGCTCAAAAGAATCATTGATGATTTTATCAGCTGTTAAAGATTTGAAAATGCTGCCTGATCCATACTGCAAGCCCCATTTCAATCTTTCGATAACAACAGTTCCAGTTCCAGTCATTGTCTTTTTGTCAGACGTGATTTTTGCTGGAAATTCGATAGCTTCAGTTTTGCCGATCATTGTGAGGTCACCTTTGACAGTGTACTCGTCTTTAGATCCTGCTTTAGGTGTGATGCTTGTTAGCTTAAAAGTCGCTTCTGGAAATTTGTCGACTTTGAAAAAGTCATCGCTCGACAAATGACCGACTAATTTTTTTTGATAATCTGCACTGTCTTTCAAATCTTCATTGCTGATTGTTTTCATATCAACAACGACATTCGCGCTTTTCACAACGCCTTTTTTATCTGTTTCAACTTCGCCAGCTTTAATTTTTACGTCACCATTGTGGAATGAACCGACTTTTTTTCCTGCTTTCCAAGCAACTGTGCTTTTTGCTGTATCGATTTTGTAAACATTTGCCATAGCTGTCGTGCTGATCAAAGCAATGGCTGCGATAAGTGTGGTTTTCAATTTCATTTTATCTCTCCTTTAGTTGGAATCATTATTTGATCCATATATTTTTATAATCGTTAGCATACTGTGAGATCTTTCGAGGGGGAACTCCGGTGACGTCTTGAACACTGCTCGTCAATCCCGAATTGTAGCCCGCTTTCAAATATCCCAAAATGCCCAAGAGCATGTCGGAATAATCAGAAGATAATCCAGCCTTGATAAGGTCTTGTTTTAAATCTTGAGGCGGAATGTCATCATAAACGATACTTCTTCCCGAGACTTTAGATAGAACGGATGCAACATAAGCGTGATCAATAGCTTCAGGTCCCGTAAGATCAAAGGCTTGTCGATCAAATTTGTCACTCGTCAGTAATTTTGCAGCGACCGCAGAAATATCTCTCGAATCTATGAAACTGGTCTTCGCCACGCCGGCGGGTAATCTGATTTTATTATTTTGATTAATGTCGTGGAGCCAGAAAGTTTGGAAGTTCTGCATGAACCAATTGGGTCGAATAATATTGTAATTCAATCCTGATTTTTCTAACTCAATTTCTGCCCTTCGCATCGGAGAGCTTTCATTGAGATTGGCTCCAAAGGCCGTCATCAAAACTACTTTTTTCAATTTTCTTTTTTTTGCTTCTCGAATGAGGGGATTTAAGATTGCGTATTGATCGGCGTATCCAGCGGGTGAAAGAAGAAAAGCTTTTTGCACATTCTCAAATGCGGCTTCTAGGCCTTCACCCGTGACGAGATTTAAATGAACAAGTTCCCGGGTCAAACCCTCTTTCTTGCTCGTTGTGGTTCGGACCGAGTGACCTTGAGCCTTAAGCAATTTAACTAGTTCGCTGCCAACTACACCACTTGCGCCAATAATAAGAGTCAGATCTTTCATTCATTTATCCCTTGTTGTGATTAATTGATGTCTTCATTATCGAACAAAATGTCACTGTTGATTAGAGGCAATTATTGAAATATATTGTTTCTAATGGGAAACAATATGAACATTGAATTAGTCTCCATTTTCGTCAAAGTAGTGAAACTGGGAAGCTTTACTAAAGCATCGCAATCACTGAGGATTCCAAAGTCCACAGTCAGTAAGGCGATCACGCGATTAGAGGCTGAAACGGGGACTCGGCTGTTATTAAGAACAACCCGAAGCCAGACCCTCACGGCAGTAGGCCGAGCGTTTTATGACAGCTGTGTGGGTCCCATTCAAGCGATCGAAGACGCTCAGAAATCAATTTCGGGAAACGATGATGTCCTGACGGGAAGTTTGAAAATCACGGCGCCTGAAGATTTGGGGACAGAGGTTCTG